>Ga0214919_10003711_pt1 | contig 22834 bp, 21 predicted proteins | sample LL1503_MetaG_FD_177994 | JGI IMG/M metagenome (GOLD analysis project Ga0214919, IMG submission 177994) | Freshwater microbial communities from Lake Lanier, Atlanta, Georgia, United States - LL-1503 | ecosystem: Environmental > Aquatic > Freshwater > Lake | place: USA: Georgia | collected... | reverse complement strand
TTAGATACTTTCAAGCTACTAATTTTTGCCGGGCCAGCTATCGTGACACTCACACCCGCTGCAGAGGCCGGCAAGACTGGCAAGACTGTGCCGATGGCGGCAACTAAGGCGATTGCAATGGCTGACAGCAGAATTCTTCTCATCTAGCAATTTAATCACAAACTGTAACAAGAAAACAACAAATTTTTTTTGCGATAAGTTACAAATCGTTCAATCAGATAAATTGATCAAAAAATCAAATAGAAACCGCCGATAAAAATGGATGTCATTTAAAGAATTCGTGTCGTAATCTCGCGCTCGTTCGCTAGCCGCATCAAATTCCACAAAACTTCAACCGTAGCTTTTGCATCATCGAGTGCTCGGTGAGTCGGGGAAACGCTTACATTGAAATGTTCGGCCAAAGTGTCGAGTTTCAAATTTGCGATTTCATGTTTGTCAAGCACTAAGTCTGCGAATCTGAGCGTGTCTAGAACTGGAGGCGCTGGCCATTCGATACCGAATGTGACTGCATTATGAGTTAAGAAACTCAGATCAAACTTTGCATTATGGGCGACCAGGATGGCTGGCTCTTCGGCAACTTCGAAAAATCCAGAGTCCAAATCTTGTGAATCAATTCGGTAATCAGCAAACCCGGCAAAAGCTAAGAATGCGTCCAGAGCTGAACTTGGATGCGGAGCATCGCGCACATGATCATCAGTGATGCCGGTCATTTCGGTGATCTTGTAAGGAATGGACACGCCCGGATTAACAAAGGTCTGAAATTCTTCCAAAATCTTGCCAGCGCGAACTTTTACTGCGCCGATTTCGGTGATGCTAGCTGCGGTGGGTGAGAATCCAGTGGTTTCAAGATCAACGATCACCATAGTGCGGCTGTGTAATTCTGAGCCGGAGTATTTTCGGTGCGGCGAATAGCCTGCATCAACCATTGCGATCCTTTCGTGCCTGTTTGATCTCGTCTGTTCGGGTTTGTTGGAATCAGAGTACGCCTGGGCGCGGACAAAAATGTCGGTGGCTATTCATATCGTTTAGTTAAGGGCAAGAGCAGGAAATTCCCGCTTGTAATTGGCCGAACCGAAGGGAGCAACCATGCTCATAGATTGTCAGTCATGCGTGATGCGTGACATCGCTTGTGGCGATTGTGTTGTTACTGCGCTGCTTGGTCCGATGCCTACATCGCTGGAACAAGATGCGCCGATGCTGCAGGTTTTGTCCGATGCCGGTTTGGTGCCACCATTGCGCTTGATTCGTGGTGGCGGTTCATCAGATTCTGATGGAGTCAGCGCTACTGGTTAATTCGTGCGGGCCGCTCTGATTTAACAGACGGAGTCAGCGCCACTGGCTAAAGCATGTAGGGCAAGATGGACTCATGTGGTTTGAGGGTCAATCCGTTGCTGGGCGCAGTAGTGCGGTGGCAAGCGAATGACTCATACCGTGTTCGTCACTAATGACTTTCCGCCACGCGCTGGTGGAATTCAAACTTTTGTTTATGAACTTGTTCGGCGCTTTGATCCAAGCACTGTCACGGTAGTTAGTTCAAAGTTCGATAGCGATACCGAATTCGATGCACAGCAGGCATACCGAGTTGTGCGCAGTGCGCATTCTGTTTTATTACCAACGAATTCCACATTCAAATTAGTTCGCCAAGTTATTGCCGAGACTGGGGGTACTCGAGTGGTATTCGGCGCAGCCGCTCCGCTTGCCTTGATGGCGCCTAAACTTCGAGCACTCGGCGTTACTAAAATCGTGGCACTTACTCATGGGCACGAAGTCGGTTGGGCACGCACCCCAGTTACTGCATCTGCGATTCGCAAAATTGGCGCATCGGTTGATGTGCTGACCTACTTGGGTGATTACACCAAAACCCGCATTGCCACAGCGCTGCGCAAACAAGACCAAGACAAGTTGGTGAAACTTGCTCCGGCCGTTGACCCGCAGCTTTTTAACCCAAACCAGTTAGCGCAGGCGAATATTTTGCGCGAACAAATCGGGTTTGCCGGCCGACCAACAATTGTTTGCATCTCGCGGTTAATGGCACGCAAAGGTCAAGACGCACTCATCGATGCGCTGCCTGCGATTGCGCGTGAGGTTCCCAAAGTTGCGCTGGTGATTGTGGGCGATGGCCCGTACCGCAGCACGCTTGAGAAGAAGGTGCGCGAACTCGGGTTAGAAAACTCGGTTCACTTTGCTGGGCGAGTCGATTACGCCGAACTTCCCGCTTGGTACTTAACGGGCGATGTATTCGCAATGCCATGTCGCACCCGTAATGCTGGCTGGGATGTTGAAGGTTTGGGCATCGTGTATTTGGAAGCGTCCGCTAGTGGCTTGCCGGTTATTGCCGGCGATTCTGGTGGTGCGCCAGATGCGGTTTTGAATCAGCAAACGGGTGTGGTTGTCGATGGGCGCGATCAAGCAGACATCGTAAAGGCGTGTGTGCGGTTGTTAGCCGATGAACCACTGCGCAAACAATTAGGCGAAGCTGGTCGCGTGTGGGTTGAACAACACTGGACCTGGGATAACGCAGCCAAAACCTTGCAAGATTTACTGAACTAGTTCTGCTTTTGCTCGAGGCGTTTAGCCACATTGATCCAACACAACGCAGTGGCTGCAAGCAAGCACGCAATACGAATACTCTGAATCAAAACACCATTTGTATGCAGCAATTGGAAGTCGCTGTATTTGCCTGGATATAGGTATTGGCCAAAAGCAACTGATGTGGCAAGTAAGCCGGCAATAATCCAGAACCGTGGTTGCCTATTGAAAGCAGCAACTGCAACTAAGCCAACAATCCAGATTGAATACTGAGGCGAAAGCACGCGGCTGGTGCAAAGCGAAATCAGCACAGCGAGCATTGCAATGTCAGTGCCAGGAATTGCTTCCAGGCGACCTTGCAAACGCCAACAAGCCAGAACTGCGATTAGTGCAACCAGAACTAGGGTCATGGCCAGTGAAACAAACTGGGTACCTGCGCCAGTTATCTCCCAAGCTCCGTACCTAAATGCGATTGCCTGTTGATTATCTGCTTGACCGAATATCATGTAGGGCAGTGCGCCAACAGATTCAATCTGCAGGCCGCGCTTTCCTTGTCCTGATAGAAACGACAGGCTACCGCTCCACCAGACATACAAAATGGCAGTCACAGCGAAACTAACGCCAGCAAACCAAATGAAACCCTCTTTGAACTTATGACGCGCGATGCTTAGCAAGCCGAAAATCGGCCAAACCTTTAGCAAGAACCCAATGGCAATCCAAATGCCAAATCTGCGGGCATTTGTAGTGGCAAGTAATGCAGCAACAATCGCAAGAGTTGGAAACACATCGAAACGACCAACGACAAGTGGGCCTACAAAGATTGGAGCGGCCAGCCAAATTAATGCAGGAACGTAATTCGCAGGCTCAGTTTCTACGCCGTGTGAATTCTTACGAGCCCGGCCAGCCCAAAGCAATAAACCAAGCAGCGAAATGTCGGCCACTATGACTAACTGGATGAAACCGATCATGCCGGCATGCAACTTGTAACCAAGGATGAAAATCCAGGCAGCTAACGCAGGGTATTGCCAAGCGTCATTAGTCCACTGCTGATCTTGCGGGATGTTAGGGGAGTTTGGGAATGTGCCATTGGCAATGTTGTTGCCCCAGAAGTCGTACAAAGTCACATCAGAAAAAAGAGCTGAACCGCCTGGGTAATGCAACCACTGCAAACCAGCGCCAACTGCCCAATAGCGGGTAGCGATGTAAGCAACAGCGATGAGCCCAATAGCCAAAGCTGGATGAACCGAAATCGAAGTCCAAAATGGCTTAGGTTTTTGCTGCTGCCGAACTGCTTGCGCTTTTGGCTTTTTGGTGGCCATCGGTCCCTCTAGTGGTACATGCTGGCAATTTGCTCAGCGAAATCAACGGTAATCAGGTGTCGCTTAATGCTCAACTTAGGGGTGAGATACCCATTGTCGATAGTTAAGTCGTGTGGCAAAATCACAAACTTCTTGATGGCCTCCGAGTTTGAAACTGCCTTGTTTGCATCATTAACTGCAGCTTGAACTAAGGCTCGCACTTGAGGGTTGTTTATGAGCTGGTCGATTGATGTAGCAGCAATGCCATGTGATTCCAAAATCGCTGGCAAGGCATCTTCATCGAGCGTCACAAGGGCCGAGATGTACGGCAAGGCATCGCCGACTACAACACACTGGCTGATGATTGGGTGCGCGCGCAGTCTGTCTTCCAAGACAGCTGGCGCAACATTCTTGCCGCCAGCGGTAACGAGAATTTCTTTTTTGCGACCCGTGATGCGCAAGAAGCCATCGGCATCGAGTTCGCCAATGTCGCCACTGTGGAGCCAACCGTCAGACGAGAGTAGTTCAGCAGTCGCAGTTTCGTTATTCCAGTAGCCCTTAAAAATGTGATGGCCGCTTAGTAATACTTCGCCATCGTCAGCGATGCGCACGCTTGTGCCCGGAACTGGTCGACCAACTGTGCCGATCTTGAGCGACTGTGGTCGGTTCACTGTCGCGCCGGCTGTGGTTTCAGTCATGCCGTAGCCTTCTAAAATCACAATGCCAAGTCCGCGGTAGAAATGCCCGAGTCGTGCGCCTAGTGATGCGCCGCCTGAAATCGCATGCGTAACGCGTCCACCCATAGCAGTGCGAAGTTTGCGGTAAACCAGTTTGTCGAAAAGTGAATGCTGTGCCTTAAGAACCGGTGATGCCTTACCGAATTCGGTGGCTTCACTGTAGGCAATTGCAATTGAAGCTGCGCGATCAAAAAGTTTGCCTTTGATTGAACTTTCTTTATGTGCATTAGTGCCAGCGGTGTTGAATACTTTCTCAAACACGCGGGGTACAGCAAGTAAGAAGCTTGGCTTGAATGACTGCAGTTGCTTTAGTAGTGCCGAAGGATTTGGACAATGGCCAATAGTGACGCGGCCGCGGAACATTGCCAGTTCAATCATTCGCCCAAATACGTGAGCCAGTGGCAAGAACAACAAGGTAGATGCTTCAGGTGTGCCAAAGACTTCCGGCAAAATTTGAATCAAGTTGTCGCACTCGGCCATGAAGTTGTGGTGCGTGAGCATGCAGCCTTTTGGTCGGCCGGTTGTGCCTGATGTGTAAATGATGGTGGCAACGTCGTCGAGTTTGGCGTGCGTGCGTCGCTGTTCTAAAACTTCGTCATAAATTTCATGTCCACGAGTTGCAAGTGCGCCTAGAGCATCTTCGGCAAACACATAACGGTTGGTCATCTCAGGTAAATTGCCAGCGACGTCCTCGAAAGTTGCAACAACGCGACTAGTTTCAAAGAAGGTGGCTACAACTTTGGCATCCGACATCATCCACTCAACTTGTTCGGCCGAAGATGTTTCGTAGATTGGCACACTGATTGCACCGGCGTACCAGATGGCGTAATCAACAACTGTCCATTCGTAGACCGTGCGCGAGAAAATAGCGACTCGATCGCCCGCTTTAATGCCATCGGCAATTAAACCTTTGGCGACAGCGCGAACTTGATCGCGGAATTCAACCGCAGAAACGGGAGCCCAGGCTGAACCATCTGCTTTGGCAAATACCGTGTGCGCCGGGTGAGTGGCGGCATTTTCTTCAACATGATCTGTGAGGTTGCCGGCAAGGATAGGCGCGGCCAAAGCTGGCTCTACAACTTCGCGCATTGGAGCGTCCTCAACTTCCTTGTCCAAAAGACCGTACTCAAGTGTGGCAGTAGTTGGCACTGAAACTTGGGCTAACTCTACTTTTTGGGGAAGTGTTTTGCGGTACAGGGCTTCGATGACTAGCGTATTAGTTGTGTCGGAATCTGAAGGCTTTTATAAGTTCCTCAAAAATGTGGCGATTGGGCCAGCTATCGACGTGTCTTTCCACCCTTGGGTTCGCGGGTTAGAAAACATTCCGGCTGAAGGTGCTGCAATTTTGGCTAGCAACCATTTGTCGTTTTCCGACTCAATTTTCTTGCCGGTAAAAGTTCCGCGCAAAATCACCTTCCTGGCTAAGAGCGAGTACTTCACTGGCTCAGGTGTTAAAGGAAAAGTAACCGCTGCCTTCTTCAAGGGCGCCGGCCAAGTTCCAGTTGATCGCACCGGTGGGCGCAATGCCAGCACCGCTGCCATTGACACCGGCGTTCGAATTTTGAATGAAGGAAACCTGTTGGGCATTTACCCAGAAGGTACGCGCTCGCCAGATGGCAAGTTGTATCGCGGCAAAACTGGTGTAGCTCGTATGGCACTTGAAGCACGTGTACCAGTGATTCCGATTGCCATGATTAACACCGACAAGGTGCAGCCAATTGGTCGCACTCGACCAAACTTCAATGTTGATGTCGGCATCCGCATTGGCAAGCCACTAGATTTCTCACGCTATTACGGCATGGAAGACGACCGCTTTGTCCTGCGTTCACTCACTGACGAAATCATGTACAAAATCATGGAACTTTCTGGCCAAGAATATGTTGACATGTATGCGTCGCGGGCAAAGGCCAAGAAAACCGAATCTTAAATTGTGTGAGTTCGTTCACATTGGGTTTCTGCGGATCGACCCTTTGAACGACAAAATGCTTAGATTGCAAGGATTTGCTCCATTTTGCGCTGACACAATGTCAGATTTGAAAACCTGATTCTCGCTACTTTGTAATAGTGGGTATGCGCAAAATTATTGTTCTGGTTTTTAGCACCGTGTTGGTTGCTTCCAATCTTTCATTTGCCTCTGCAGTAGTGAAACCGGGCACAGCAAAAGGTCCGAAAGGACAAATACTTTCGGTAACGCCAGCCTTAGGGCTTGCAGACATGCAAGAAGTCACTGTCACTGGTTCTAAGTATGAAAAGAATGTGGGCATTTATGTTGCCTTCTGTGAAATTCCAAAGCCAGGAGTTAAGCCAGACCACTGCTATGGCGGCATCAACATCAATGGCTCGTCAAAAGGTTCTATTTGGATCACTTCGAATAAGCCTTGGTATGTGCCTGCAAGTGTCGTGAAGAAGTTTGGGCCTAAAGGAAGTTTTAAGGTCAAAGTAACCGTGGCAAAGATGATTGATGCAACAGATTGCACGGTTGTTAAGTGTGGAATTGTGACCCGCGCAGATCACACTCGCGGTGATTATCGAAAAGCAGATGTTTTAGTTCCCGTAAGTTTCAAATAACAAAGAAAAGGTTAAATAGAAATGTCAAAACGCATTGCTTCAATCGCAGCTTTACTGCTTGTTGTTATCTCACTTGGAGCGACAAGTGCTCAAGCTGACGCATTCACCATTAAAGTTTCACAGACTTTCGGTCTGGCCGAAGGTCAGTCCGTTTCAGTACAAGCACTGAATCTGCCAAGCGATAAGGGAATCTACGTACTGCAGTGTGTATTGACTGATGGCCATCTTTCGGGAGTGCAGAAAGACTGCACATCGCCACAGAATGTTGGCTCAGCGCTATGGATTAGTTCCTCACCAGGTGGGGCTAACCCAAGCCAGGTTCAGGCTTTCACAATCTTGCGCACAATTAATTCGAAAGACTGTGCGACAAATGTTTGTGCAATTGTCAGTGTGCGCGACCATGTTCAGTCAAGCGACCGAAGCTTTGATTCCATAACAAATATCAATGTCAGCACAATCGCTTTCTCGTTGGAAAAGTCGACTGGCTTGGTTGATGCGGGTGAACAGTTTTCTGCAACTATCACAGGGCTTCCCAGCGATAAAGGCGTTTACCTGCGTCAGTGCGAGTTGCCAGCAGATGGCACGCGTCCAACAAACTGTGATGATGCAGATGCGGTTTGGGCATCCAATGTTGCCGCTGCACTAACTCAAGGTGGAGTAGATGCAAGTAAGCCAATCCCATTTCGCGCCAAGGGCAGTTTTAAGAGTAGTAAAAACGGCAAGTTAATTGACTGTCAGGGAGTAGCGTGTGGTGTTTACTTAGAACGTGATTTCAACGGACTTAATGATCGTTCGTTAGACACGTTCTTACCAATTTCATTCCTGGCCCCAGTCCCGGTTGCGCAAAAAGTTACCGGTTGGAAGCAAGCGCCAGGCTCTGTTCGTCTCAAGGTAGGCAAAACCCTTGATTTGGCTAAGAAGTCTGTGAAGACCAAACAGGGCAACGCGCTTACTTGGTCAACTCCCACTCCAAAAATCTGCAAGGTCGTTCCGGCAGGTAAGACCGTGAGTGTTAAAGCTGTTAAAGCAGGCACTTGTGTTGTAACCGCTGTTGCGCCGGGAACAACTCGTGCGTTGGCAACGACATTCAAATGGCGAGTAAACGTTACTAAGTAGCAGTCGTAGTGGCTAGGTGGCTTTCGGCTGCCTAGCCAGCGTTCTACTTAGAGATTGCGGCCGTTACAAACTGCGACACAGCAACAGACTCTTTTGTGAAGTCAGCGCCACCATCGATTCGGTTGGCCGCTGAATTAACTGCAGAGGCTATGTAAGCACAAGTTGATTCGCTGTTATCAGGATTTATCTGAGTCACAGGTGAAAGTAGTGCCATCATGAATTGGCCGTGCAAAATACGAAGTAGATCGCGTTTAGCATCGGGCATATTTAATTCGCTGAGCTTACGAATCTGAGCATGCTCACCATCTGAAAGATGCTTCAGCGAATAATGCAACCAAGCATTAACTTGTGAAATTGGGTCACTGGCCTCGGCCATGCGAAGTTCAATCTCATTAACCAAATCAGCCATGTCGTTGATTACGAGTTCCGCAAAGATATCCTCAACAGATGCGAAGTACTGATAAATCGCACTGCGGGTCATGGAACAACGATTAGCAATTTGCTGCATCGAGATATTTGCTGTGCCAGTCTCGCGAAGCTGCGCCAAAGTAGCGTCAAGAATTGCGTGCTCTTTGAGGGCGCGATTCGATGTGGGCATACTTCGAGGTTATTAGTGAGCCGCTAGTGGCGCACCTTTTGGCTGGCCAATGTTGTTCAGCAGCTGAGTGAACCAATCCTGAGTGGTATCAAATGGCTTAGCGCCAGCTACTCGCTCGAACTCACAAGCACGAATTACATTGCCCTGATTCTCGTCTTCGCCAACCAAGCCGCTAATGCCATCAAGGGCAGCCTGGACCGCAACTTCAGCACACGCCTTAATCAATTCACGGTCACGTGCGTTAGCCGGGGCTGAACGAGAGTAGTAACCGCTCTTCTGTACCAGCACCTTTTCAGCACCGATCATTGGCGCGAACTGCTTGGCAAACCATTCACCTGGGTTGATTTTGTCGATCTTCACATGGCCAAATGCATCGCGAGGCACTTCTTCGCCGCGTGACTGAAGTTCTGCAACGATTGAGTCAACACCAGCACCTTCACTTAGGAAGATGTTTACGTTGCCCAGCTCGTCCATCACGGCGCGCAGGCGAGTTGCCTCAGCAGCCAGATCAATGTCTAGCTCTGGCACGTAAACTGCGTGAACATCACGACGAGCTCGGGAAACACCAAACGCATCAAGCCATGCGGTGTCGTCAAGAAGATTCTGGTAACTAACAGCAGTTGCAGCAGTTAACCAACCACAGTGGCGACCCATAACTTCATGCACGATAAGCATGCGTGGGTTTGCTGTGTGCTCTGAAACCACATTGCTGAAGTAATGCGCGCCTTCGTCAGCTGCGGTCCACGCGCCAAGTGACTGCGCGATTGGGTAAACATCGTTGTCGATGGTCTTTGGCATGCCAACCACGCCAAGTCCGTAGTTATTGCCAGCAAGGTATGCGGCTAGGTCAGCAGCAGCTGTGTTGGTGTCGTCGCCACCAATGGTGTGAAGTACATCGACGCCGTCTTTAACAAGTTGCTCGGCCGCAACCTGCTGTGGATCCTGGCCTTCTTGCACCAACCCGCGCTCAACGCAGTCTTTGATGTTGGTTAGCTTCACGCGGCTATTGCCGATAGGTGAGCCACCGAATGCCTGTAGTAAGTGAGCGTTAGCCCTAACTTCTGGCGTAACCACGATTGAATCGCCACGAAGTAAGCCGTGATAGCCATTGCGGTAGGCAATGATCTCTACATCTGGAGCAACTTCGGTGTAACGCTCAATAAGTGCGCCAACAGCGGATGATAAACATGGGGCCAGACCGCCAGCGGTCAAAAGGGCAACTTTCTTTACAGTCATAGGCTCTAATCTATCGGTCGGGGATATTGAGTGCTCGGTGTGGTCGGGCGCTGCGCCGAAACAACTTGGACAGAGTTCTGTGCATATCTGGATTTAGTAATCAGTGCCTAGCCCGACTAACCTAGAAAGCGTGACTGAAATAACTTGGCCCAATTTGCCAGCTGCTCAACAGCCAGAGTGGCCAGATGCTGCTGCGCTGGAAAAAGCGCAGGACATTTTGCGGGGATTGCCACCGCTAGTTTTCGCTGGCGAATGTGATGACTTAACCGCCAAACTCGGTCAGGCTGCTCTTGGCAACGCTTTTGTTTTGCAGGGTGGCGATTGTGCTGAAACTTTTGCGGCAAACACAGCCGATTCAATTCGGGCTCGACTAAAAACAATTTTGCAAATGGCAATAGTGCTCACTTATGGTGCATCACTTCCAGTAGTGAAGATTGGTCGCATTGCCGGACAGTACGGCAAACCACGCAGTGCTGGAATGGAAACTATTGATGGTGTTTCGTTGCCTTCATACCGCGGCGACGCAGTTAACGGGTTGGACTTCACGCCAGAATCGCGTATTCCAGATCCGATGCGCCTAGTTCAGACTTACCACGCAAGCGCATCAACTTTAAATCTCGTGCGTGCATTCACGCAGGGTGGTTACGCAGATTTACGCCAAGTGCATTCATGGAACCAAGACTTCGTTAGCGAATCAGCGCCAGGCAAGCGTTACGAAGAGGTTGCTGGTGACATTGAACGCGCAATTGCATTCATGACCGCATGTGGTGCGGACCCAGAAGAATTCCGTCGCGCAGATGTTTACGCAAGTCACGAAGCATTGCTACTCGATTACGAAAAACCAATGACGCGTGTTGATTCACGTTCAGGCAAGCTCTACGACGTTTCAGGCCACTTCGTTTGGGTGGGCGAGCGCACTCGTGAACTCGATGGGGCGCATGTAGATTTCGTTTCCAAAATCAACAACCCAATCGGTGTGAAGCTTGGCCCTAAGTCAACACCAGAGATTGTGCTTGCTCTAATGGATCAGTTGAATCCCGAAAAGATTCCAGGTCGCTTAACCTTCATTACTCGCATGGGTGCTGGCACAATTCGCGACGTACTGCCAGGCATTATTAAGACTGTGCAAGAAACAGATCATCCAGTTGTCTGGATGTGCGATCCAATGCACGGCAACACCAAAGAAGCGGCTTCGGGCCATAAAACGCGTTTATTCGATGATGTTCTTGATGAAGTTAAAGGTTTCTTCGAAGTGCATCGCGCATTGGGTACACACCCAGGTGGAATTCACATTGAACTCACTGGCGATGATGTAACTGAATGTTTAGGTGGCGTAGGCGGAGTAGCTGAGGCAGATTTGCCTTTCCGTTACGAAACAGCATGTGATCCACGACTTAATCGTGTGCAAAGTTTGGACTTGGCTTTCCAAGTCGCCGACATGTTGCGGGCTCGCTAGTCAACACTTTTTGACTAACGACTTAGCACTAAATTTCTAGATGCAAAACCCCGTCGGGTTTGTGTGGACTAAGTTCAACTAAATACATTGCGACCAAAATACACAGTGCGCCAGCAATCAGACGCTTAGTCAATTGGTCGGTGCCAATCGATACACCAGCAATGCCGGCAAAAACTGGTTCCATTGTGAGAATGATTGCCGCGCGAGTAGAGCTAACTTTGCTTTGCACCCAAGTTTGCGCGAAGAAGCCGAGACACGATGCAAATAGCGCAAGCAACACAATACATAACCAAGCGGTGTTATTTGGCGGTACTGCCGGACCACCTTTAATCAGACTTAGCGTGACACTAAACACTGCAACCACACAAAGTTGCAGGGTAGTGAGTCCATAAACGATGTTGGATTGTGACCAGCGACTCAAGCCCACAATGTGACAAGCAAATAAGAATGCGCAAATCAGCGTGATTAAGTCGCCAGTACTTACCTCGGTGCCTTTAAGTGCGATCAGGCCCAGACCAACTGTTGCTAGCCCAACTGAAATCCAGGCGTAGCGGGAGATTGGTTGTTTCAGTACGAAGCCGCTAATGAGTGGCGTGATGACCACGAACATGCCAGTGATAAATCCTGAAGCAGTGGCAGTTGTTTCTTTGAGGCCAACCATCTGTGCTAGATATCCAAGTCCTAGAAGTAGTCCCAAAACAGTGCCATGTGCCAATTGATTACGAGATAACGCCATGATGGCTTTCGGGCGAGCCAGTAGCATCACTAAAGCTGCGATAGTGAATCGCCAAGCCATTAAGTCGGCAACAGTCATGTATTTCAAGACGTACTGATTAGTAACGAATGTGAAACCCCAAATGAAAGTTACAAAAATCAGTAGCGCAGTGGCCGCAGTGCTACTACGAATCGCAAATCGAGACACAGGGGATTAAACAATCTTCAATATGATTGTGCTGCCAGGAGGCGCCATTGAACCACCGGCTGGATCTTGCGAGTACACCTGATTTAAAACAACCAGTGGCACATAATTCTCAACAACAACTTCAAATCCTGCGTTTATCAGAGTGGTTTTCGCCACTTCAACATCGAGACCAACAACATTAGGCACTGGCACCGGCGGTGGACCTTTGCTGATAACTAGGTGAACAGTTTCACCTTTCTTCAAAGATGAGCCAGGAGTTGGGTCGCTTGAAATCACAGAACCAATGGCGCTTGCATCAAAAATTTGATCCTTGATGTCGACTACTAAACCGAGTTTCTGCAACTGCTTGGTGACTACCTTGATGTCTTTACCGGCAATCGGCGGAATGATTACTGGCGCAGGACCTTTCGAGATTTGCAAGATAACGGGTGTGTTGCGCTTAACTTTGGAGCCACGAATTGGCAGGGTGCCAACAACTTTTCCAATTGGGACTTTGCTGTGATAAACCTCAACAGTCTGCGAAATTGAAAGCGTTAAATCCTGCAGAATCTTTTTGACATCGTTGGGGTCTTTGCCCTTTAGGTCTGATGGAATGATGTAGCGCTCTTGACCCTTGGAAACATTGACTTTAACGATGCTGCCCTTTTTCGCTGAAGCATTGGCGACTGGGTCAGTGTTTACAACAGTCCCATTAGGAACAGTTTCCGAAAAAACTTGCTCGGTAGTGACTTTAAAGCCAACATTTTCTAGGTTCGAACTTGCTGTTGAAGCTGATTGCCCTGCAACATCTGGCACTACCACCTTGGCTCCGGATAACAGGAACCAAGCCAGCCCGCCAACAACTAGGGCCACGATGAGTCCGGCAGCAATGAGTCGGTTGCGCTTAACTCTCTTGGTCGCAGTTCGGCGGTTAGCTGGTGGCTGCGCTGAAGGAGTCGGTTGCGCCGGCCCAGACATTCCTGGGTTAGACATCACTAGTGTTTGGTGGGTTGGCAGCACTGTTGTTAAAGCTTCGGCTGCAGGCACCGCAGAGCTGGCTCGATTAACGGCATCAAGGAACACGTGCGCATTAGCGAAACGATCGTTCGGATTTCGGCGAGTAGCCGCAAGAACTAGATGATCAACAGCTGGTGGCACATCGTGTGCGATAGTGCTTGGCGCTGGCACATCGTTATTGACATGCATGTAAGCCACTTCAAGTGGCGAGTTGCCAGCGTATGGCACGCGACCTGTGAGCATCTCGAATAGCAAGATGCCGGCCGAGTAAACATCAGAACGCTGATCAATTGTGCGTTGCTGTACTTGCTCAGGCGAGAGGTAGGCCATAGTGCCCAGCAAAACTGCGCCAGTTGAGTCGCTAACCGGGGTGTCGTCAATAATTCGCGCAAGGCCAAAATCGGTAACTTTAATTACGCCAGTGTCGGTGATTAAAACATTTTCGGGTTTGATGTCGCGATGAACGAATCCGGCTTCGTGCGCTGCCGACAAACCAGCAAGAACAGCCTTCATTACTTCAAGTGCGTGCGCGCTGGTCATTGAGCCGTTAGTGGTTAGCAACTGGCGGATTGTGCGTCCTGGTACGAATTCCATGATGAGGTAAGGGAATCCATTGGAAACGCCCTGATCGTGCACAGCAACAACGTTGGGATGCGTTAGGGCTGCTGCTGAGCGAGCTTCGAGCATGAAGCGTTCAACAAAGCCAGGGTCGGCAGTGAAAGCTGGGGCCAGAATTTTGATAGCAACAGTTCGGCCAAGTCGTAAATCAAGTGCTCGGTAAACCGCAGCCATTCCGCCACGAGCAATTAGTTCATCAATTCGATAGCGATCATCAATCACGCTGCCTAAATGCAGATCAGGGGTTGAATCACTCACTCCAACAGTCTAAAGCCGCACGTTGAAACCACTCGGTAGGCAGTGGGCAGGGTAGATTCGTGTTATCCAAAGGGGATGGTTTTGATGAAGCAGTTTGCATACCTAGGTGTGCTGGCAGTGTGCCTACTTGGCACAGGCTTACTTGAAATTTTCCTGCGTGCGAGGGTGTACCGACGCTGGTTGCGGTTGATACTCACGCTCATTCCAGTTGTGCTGATTTTCACATTGTGGGATGTCTATGCGATTTCGCGGAACCATTGGACTTTCGATTCAAGCTATGTAACCGGAATTATTGCCATCGCCAATGTGCCTCTTGAAGAAGTCTGTTTCTTTATCGCAATCCCGATTTGTTCAATTCTCACTCTTGAAGCTGTGCGCAGTATGCGAAGTTGGCCTGTTGGCGATGAGGTAGTTGCCGAAAGCGGTGATGAGCAATGACCTATACCCAGTTGGCCATTCTTGGCGTTCTTTTGGCAGTCTTGAACGACATGTACTTATTGCGCACAAAACTTTTGACTCGCAGAATTTTTTGGGTTTCCTACAGCATCATCATATTTTTCCAACTGCTTTCAAATGGTGTGCTGACCGGATTGCGCATTGTGCGCTACAACGGGGATGTAATCATAGGTAGCAGCACCCCAATTGATGGACCGCCACCAATGTTCGGCGATGGTCGAGTATTTTTCGCGCCGGTTGAAGACTTGTTTTTCGGCTTTGCTTTAGTGTTGCTTTCGCTTACGTTGTGGGTTTGGTTAGGGCGCAGGGGAGTACAACGCACACCAACTGCCGGCCCACCAAGGTTTAGGAACGGCAACGTCAAGAAATAATTACGACGAAATCATCATCAGTAGGCGGATTCTTCTTATCTTGAGGATCTGAATTGCGCCAGAGTTTGCGAGCCTGCCACCAAGCCGGAATTGCTACCGCAAGGCGACGAGGTAACGAGACGGTTGCTCGCTTATTGAACACTTCGTAATCGATACCTTCAACCGCATCTACAATGCCGCAGTAAAGCACACGGGCTGTTTCGATGCATGGTTGAGCTTCCGGGCTAAGCATTGTGATGCCAATGCGCGAGCGCTCTTCAAGTTCTTTCACTCGAGCAATCTGCGCTTTGAGTGCAGCTTTAACTTGCGGAGTTGCCACACGCTGTTTCAACACTTCTTCAGTAACACCAAATTCAGCAAGTTCATCGAGCGGTAAGTAAATACGTCCACGATCCAAATCTTCATTAACATCGCGAATGAAGTTAGCGAGCTGAAACGCTACGCCGAGTTCCATTGCGTGTTCGTATGCCTTTTTATCTGATGGTTCCAGGATGGGCACCATCTGCAGGCCAATAACAGCGGCGGAGCCATAAACATACTCGTATAAGTCTTCATAAGTGCGATAGGTCGAAACCGTTAAGTCCATAGTCATGGAGTGAAGAAAAGCCTCAAAATGTTCGCGTGGAATGTTCCAGCGGCGCACAGTGTCAAGTACAGCCTTACAAACTGCATCATCAGTTTCGCCAGAATCGTAAAGTGCTAAAAAGTTATCGCCCCAGGTCTTGAGCTGCTCGGCTTTTTGTGCATCCGTCAAAGTTGACGCTAAGTCATCGACAATTTCATCGGCGTAACGGGCGAAGCCATAAAGGGCATGTACATAAGGGCGTTTGGCTGGAGGCAAAAGCAGTGTTGCTAGATAGTAGGTCTTGCCATGCTTTGCATTTAGTTGACGACAGAGTTCGTAGCTTGCACGAAGTTCTGGGTCCAAGATGCCAGCAGAATCCAAATCACTTTTGCTCACGGGTTAATTCTGCCAGTTCATTGGAAGCGCATTGCATTCCACCGCGAGAGTTGCTCGACACCGGTAGGAATGATTCCGGAATCGTTGGCGGTGCCCAGAAGAAGTGCGCGTTCTCGGGTTGAAGTTACTAAAGCAATCAACAGGATAACAACTGACAAAACAATGGCGACGGTGTCGCTGAAGCCTAAAAACGAATTTCCAGTTTCAGCAGAGTTTGCGATGTCGTGGATTGCAAAACCAACAATAAATGTCACGATGATTCTTAAATGTTTCTGAGTTAAACCCGTAACCGCTAGCAAAGGAATAAACCAAAGCAGGTACCAGGGTTGTACGGCGGGACTACAAATAACCAAAACAACAAAGGCCAATGCCACACTGCGAGTGATAGATCGGCGCTGAACCGTATCGAGTATGTAAATCAAGCCAAAGACCAAAAAGATCTCACCGATTATTCTGCAGATCATAATGATTTTGTCTGCGTGGTTTGCAAAACCTAAAACATGTAAGAAGTTTGAAGAAATCATCCCGGTCAGAGTTGAAGGGGCTAACCAACTACGAACACTGCCAGGTCGAACCAAAGCAGAAAGCCAACCAAATGGATGAACTCCTGCCAGGAGCGAGATAACTGCCAAAATTGCGATCGAGCCAAGAGTTGTGGCAGTTATGGCCAGGATGCGTGAATTCAGTGTGTAATTCGACTGATTGCTAACTTCACCATATTCAGTGTCAGGTGCTTGTCTGAATTTAGGTGCCCAGGCGGATTCGCGGCTTGCGTATGCCAAAACTAAAAACGCTAAGAACGGCAAAATCACAAATGCTGACGGTTTTACGGCGATAGCAAGTGTGACGAACAGAACCGCCATAAAGAATTTCTTGTCGAGGGCATAGTTCAAGCCCCAGAAAGCTATGCCCAACATTAAGGCGTCGTTATGAGCGCCAGCGACGAAGTGGAAAATCACCAAGGGATTTAGTACACCAAGCCAAAGCGCAGAAATTGGATTGATGCCGTGCCGTTTTGCCAATTTTGGCACTTGAATACAAAGAATTACCACGCCGACTACTGAAATTGCGCGAAACCACAACACTGAAGTGAGCGCAGATGTGCCACAAACTTGTGCCACGAATTTCTCGAGCATCAAGAACAGTGGGCCATAAGGTGAAGGCGCGTTACCCCACAGTGGATCAACACCACTACTGAACCACCCCGGCACAACAGCTACACCAGATGTGTAAGGACTGTGTCCTTGTAGTTGCATTCGGCCTTGCATGAAATATGAGTACACGTCGCGACTAAATAGCGGCACTGCGAATAGGAGCGGTGCACACCAACTCGCAAAGGCAAGGTAAAGAGTACGAATGTTTTCTAACCGACCTTTAACTGCATCAAGGCCAACCATTAGCCAGGCTTGAATCAAAAGTGCAGCGCCTACGACAAGAAATGCTCGAGCCAACGCGATACCGAGATTTTGAGTCTGGAAAAAGTTAACAATTGGCCAGCGAAGAGCATTTGCCGAAATCGGGTACCAGCCGATACCAAGTGAACCAATGGCCAGGAAAGTCGAACCCAAGAAACCAGGTAGCGCATAAGTCCATGCGCTCTGTTGCAAACTTGAATAGGTCCTAGTGGTCACTTTTAAAGAGTACTAGTGGGTTAGCGCGTTGCTCGGGATACGTAATTCTTGTCTTTGCCAACGATTCGCTCGGCTGCCAACCGACCAGAGATCAGAACCATTGGAACGCCCACGCCTGGTTGAGTTCCTGAGCCGGTGAACACCACATTTTCGCCGTACATGTTGCCAGGACGGAACGGGCCAGTTTGGAAAAATGAGTGGGCGCTCGCAAATGGTGCGCCTTGCTCCATGCCACGGTTCTGCCAATCAAGCGGGGTGATGATGTGCTGCACCTCAATGCTTTGACCAAAATCGGTGTAGCCCCGTGCTTCAAGAGTGGCAATCGTTTCTTCGTAATACTTACCACCAATTTCGGTCCAGTCGATATCAGCACTCATGTTTGGGGTCGGCAACAGGATGTAATAAACCTGCTTGCCATTAGGAGCTAGCGTTGGGTCGCCATGAGTTGGGTTCGTTACCAAAATGCTTGGGTCACTCATTAGTTGCTTGGTGTTGATTAACTCGTCGAACACTCCACGCCAGCTCTTGCCAAAGTGAATGTTGTGGTGGGCGATGTGGTCGTACTTTTTGTTTGATCCAGCAAGTAATAGATAGCAAGAAGGTGAGTAGGTAAGACGTTTTACATTTAGCGGTGTCTTATCAAGTAACTCGCGGTAAGCAACTGGTAAATCAGGGTTCAAGACAACAACATCGGCTGGGATGAATTCGCCAGTTGAAGTTTCTACTCCAGCAGCTCGTTTGCCGTTCATGCGAACTGTTGTTACTTCAGTGTCGTACTTGAACGTGACGCCGTGGGCCGCAGCTGCAGCCGCCATTGCCTGCGGTACAGCGTTCATGCCACCGACTGGGAAAAATACGCCAGCAACCGAGTCCATGTATGCGATAACTGCGTAAATTGCCAGAGCATCGTAAGGCGATAGACCTGCATACATGGCTTGGAAAGAGTACAGGCGTTGTGTGCGATCGTCTTTCAGGTACTGGTTAACTTTCGGGGCGAGTTTGCGGAAGCCACCAATAGAAATGAGTTTGATTAAATCGCTTGAAATTAGATCAAGCGGGGAATCAATGTTGCGATCAATGAAGTTGCGCATTTCGTATTTGTAAAGTTTGGAAACGAAATCAACATACTTGCGAAAGCCTGCCGCTTCATCCGCACCGATTACCTCAGTAATTTCCTGCGCCATCTGATCCACGTTTGCGTAAACATTCAACACGCTGTCATCGTGGTAAAACGCGCGGTACAACGGATCCACCGGCTTGAGAGTTAGCCAATCGCTCATGTTTTCGCCAAGGCAATCGAAAGCATCGGCAATTAAGTCGGGCATGGTTAAAACAGTCGGGCCATTATCAAACTCGTATCCACTATCGCTGATACGACCAGCACGGCCACCTGGGATTGATTCCTTTTCGATAACAGTGACTTTGCGACCGGCACCAGCAAGTCGCATTGCAGCGCTCAGGCCAGCAAGACCTGCGCCGACAATTACGACATTGTCGGTGGGGCCACTAACAGTGCGCATTGTGCCGGGTAGCCAACGAGTTAAGGACATTTCAGGCGGCTCTCTGAGTAGACATGACCGCTAGAAGCTGTAGGGCTTCGCGAGCATCGTCGTTGATTAGTGGGCTTTGGAGACTGTCTAGCGAAAGTGCGGTTAGTTCGTCGATGTGCGCTTCGGTTTCGGCAAGCGCGCCGCAATCGCTAATCATGTTCTGAAGCTCGAAAATCTGTTCATCGGTCAAGTCTTTGCGACCAAGAAGTGAAGTTAGTGTGGCTAGATCATCCGGGCCAACTAGTTCGCGTGTTCGAGCAATCAGCATGGTTTGTTTACCTTCACGCAGGTCGTCGCCAGCAGGTTTGCCGGTAACGATCTTGTCGCCGAATACCCCAAGTACATCGTCACGAAGTTGGAATGCCTCGCCCAGAGCTAAACCGTATTCGGAAAGCAACTCTTGATGGGCAGTGCTCGCACCGGCAATAGCCGCGCCAATGTGTAGCGGGCGTTCAATCGTGTATTTCGCACTCTTGTAGCGAATTACATTTAGCGCCGTTTCATGTGTAGTGTCACCACGGACTTGCTCAAGTAGATCAAGGTACTGCCCGGCCATTAGTTCTGTGCGCATCACGTCGTAAATTTTCTTTGCGCGCCGATGCTCATCGTGTGACAAACCGCTGTTTCCCAAAAGCTCGTCTGCCCAAGATAAAGCCAAGTCGCCAATCAGAATAGCCGCGCCCGCGCCGAAGTTTTGCGGTTCGCCAGCCCATTGATTGCCGGTATGCAGGGCTTCAAACTGTTTGTGTGCAGATGGATTGCCGCGACGCACGTCGCTATCGTCCATTACATCGTCATGGATTAGTGCGCAGGCCTGCAGGAACTCGAGGCTGGTGGCCGCGCGAATTATGTTTTCGTTGTCATCTGCGCCAACAGATCGATAACCCCAGTACGCGAAAGCTGGGCGGAGGCGTTTGCCGCCTTTAAGTAACGTTTCCAATGAATCAACAAGAGGAATTACATCAGGACTCACTGTTTTTAAAATGTTGCGGTGTTCAGCAATGAATTCATCCAGAGTTGTTTGAATCCGCGAACGCAGGTCATTTTCGTCGAGTGGATGAATTGGCACTTTCTAAGGGTATTAGGTACAGCAGTACTTTGCAGGCTCTCACCCACGAAGTTGGTCATCGGCGGGGGATTGAAGTTTCGCAATTGTTATCGGCGATGATGTATGTGTGAAATATGTTGATTACGAATCTGCCTGGTCCACCTTGCATGGGCAGGCGCAGCCAAGCGGAATGATTCGCATGTGGTTGCGCTTCATGTTCGTTATCACCACGCCACTTATGCGGGTTTCACCGAATTTAATCACGCTCAGTTCTGGGCTATTTGCAGTTGGCTTGGCCGTTCTGGCCCGCGTACCTGCCTGCTATTGGCTGGTTGCGCTAGGGATTTTTCTGTTGGGCATTCTTGACGGTGTTGACGGAGTTCTGGCGGTTCGTCGAAATCAGGTTACTCAGTGGGGTGCATTTCTAGATTCGATGATTGACCGAGTAGTGGATGTGGCAATCGGCCTGATGTTGGTATTTGCTGGCGCAGATCCACTCGTTGTATTGATCGCCGTCACACTCACTTTGGTGCACGAGTACATGCGGGCCCGAGCTGCATCAGTTGGCTACCGCCTCATTGGTGTGGTTTCAGTTGCCGAAAAACCAACTCGCATAATTTTGGGCATGGTTGCTTTCACTGCTTGTTCGGTGATGACTGGACATGCGCAGTCGTTTGCAACAATCTGCGCCTGGGTTTGGCTATGGCTTGCATTCATTGGGCTAACTCAGTTGTTCACGGCCTATCGAAAAGCTTTAAGTTCCTAATTTGTTTAGGGTGCGAGTTGCTGCACTCGAAAACGTATTAAGCGCGACCAATTTTTTGCGCGACTATATCCGCCGACATTGCAACTAGTGGCAAGCCGCCACCCGGATGCGCTGAACCGCCAACCAAATAAAAGTTTTCAATGTCTGTAACATTTCGCGGGCGCAGGAATGCAGCGCGCATTCCATTGCTGGAACTTCCGTAAATTGAACCGCCATACGCGCCTGTGCGCTGCTCGAGGTGCGATGGCGAAATTGATTTCTGCCACTTGATGCGATCTCGAATCTCAAAACCTGCAGTACCAATTTGGTCAATGATGCTGGCCGTGTAACCAGAAACTAATTCTTCCGAGTTCCAGTCCACGCCCTGGTCTGGGTCGTGTCGAGGTGCATTCACTAGAACAAACCAAGATTCGTCGCCATCGGGCGCCATGGCGGTATCTTGTGGGTTGCAGATGTAGATTGCTGGCTTTGGTGTTGGGCGCGGCTTGGCGCGAGAGCCAAATGTGGTGTCTAACTTTCCAAATACTGAATCAAACTCGTCATCATAATGAGCCGGGAAAAACACATTGTGATGCGCTAGTTCGGGGGTCTTGCCGGTTAGTGCCAATGTGATTACGAAACCGGAAAGCGACGGCGTAACTTTTTTCAGATTCCGTTTTGCAGTGCGCACTTCTGGCAAATCCTGATCCAGGATTGAGTTATAGACGGTGTGCGCATCAGCGTTTGCCACCACTATGTCGAACTCTTTGGTTACTGAATCGTTGAGTAAAACTTGGAACGAGTTATTTACTTTTCGCACTTGCGTCACTTTGGTGTTGAACTCAAAGTTGATGCCAAGCGAAATGCATCGGTCAAAAAGTGCACGACCGAGTTCGCGTAATCCGCCAGCCACATGGTACGCGCCAAATGTTTGTTCAATGTACGGAATGGTTGCTAAAGCCGCAGGCGCTTGGCGTGGGTCTGAACCGCTGTAGGTTGCGTATCGATCCACCAATGTAACGAGACGCGGATCGGTGAAATAGTGCTTTGCAAGCGAACGTAAAGATTTGCCGGGGGCAATAGTTGCGAGTGCGTTCAATCGCCACGACATCGCAAGCAGACTGCGCATTCCGTTAAGTGGAGATTCCAAGAACGGACCGCGAGTAACTGCCCACATCTTTGCTGCGCGTTGCATAAAAGCGCGCCACTCATCTGCACTTCGGCCACCGAAAGCGTCGCCAATAGCACTGGCACAAGCGCCAATACCTGCTCCTGGCATGTTCAATACCGAACCATCAGCGAACTGATATCGAAATGCTCGCTCGAGTTCGACAATCTCGATTGAGTCTTCAATTGGTTTTCCGGTTTTCAGAAAGAGATCGCGGTAGACAGCCGGCAAAGTTAAGAGACTTGGTCCAGTATCAAACTTGTGGTTTTCGAAAGTTTGAATACCGAGTTTCCCACCCCAAGTGTCAGTGGATTCGAAAATGGTAACTTTGTGACCTTTGGCTGATAGGCGAGCAGCGCAGGCCATCCCACCCATGCCTGCTCCGATAACTGCAATGTTTGCCACAATTGTCACTTTACGCGCTTAAAGCGTGCGACCTTTCCAGCTGTTGGTTCCTTTTAAATGCCGAACCCAAGATAAAACATTCAGCCAAGCAAAGACAGCAATCGCGATGCTGTGCGTGAATACTTCAGGAAACTTATTCTGATGAGTGCGCACTGCAACGATAATTC
>Ga0214919_10003710_pt1 | contig 22837 bp, 22 predicted proteins | sample LL1503_MetaG_FD_177994 | JGI IMG/M metagenome (GOLD analysis project Ga0214919, IMG submission 177994) | Freshwater microbial communities from Lake Lanier, Atlanta, Georgia, United States - LL-1503 | ecosystem: Environmental > Aquatic > Freshwater > Lake | place: USA: Georgia | collected... | reverse complement strand
TTATATTTACAAAAGCTTCTTGGGATTTAGGGTTAAAATTTTTTTTGAAATATACAAAGCTCTTACTCATCCCCATCATTATTTCAATTTCTCCTTCAGAGCGAATTAGGTCTTTAGGGTTGAAAGCATTTCTTTTTAGCTCCCTTATAATTTTATTTATCTCTTATGCACAATTTTTTAATTTACTTCCGGATTTAAATCAATTCCTACCTAAAAATACATATAAATCGAATGAAACAGAAGGTTATATCGTTTTTAAAGGATATATAGCTCATAACATTTTGATGGCTTTTGCTATGTTTATGATGTTATGTAGGTTTGCCTTTACAAAAAAACTTACCTATAAAATAGTGTGGTTATTTTTAGCCGCCATAACTTTTTTAAATATTATTTATCTTGTCCATAGCCGCACAGGTCAAATCATCAGCATTCTTTTAATTGTTTTTTTTGTAATTTATCACTATCGAATTAAATCTTTATTATGGTTATTAATGATTGCGATAAGTATATTTGTTTTTAGAAATGAATTGCTTCCTTTAGTACCCAATAAAATATTGGAAACTAAGCATGAAATTGTGTCACATGACGCATCTAGAGACGTTAGTTCTACTTCTGCAGGAAGACGTTATGAGATATATAGCAACACCATTAATTTAATAAAAAATTCCTATGGCATGGGTTATGGAACAGGCTCTTTTAAAGAGGAATACGCTAAATTTGTAGCCAACCAACATACTTTTTTATCAAACCCAAGCAATCCCCATAATCAGTACTTACTAACTACTCTAGAGCTAGGCATTTTCGGGCTAACTGTTTTTTTGTTAATGTTTTATATACATTGGAATTTATCTGGCCATTTAAAAAATAAAGAGCATGATTGTTTGGCAAAAGGTCTTATTATTTTAATTGGGGTAGGCTCATTATTTAATTCACTGTTCTTAGATGCCACAGAAGGCAAGTTTTATTGCCTACTTATAGGCTTATTATTAAGTGGGTATGCTGGTCAAAAGTCATCTTTTTTAAAAATCAAACCAGGGCAATCAATCAAAATCCAGAAGGGCCATGCATGAATATCAATAATTTTTTGTGGTTGGATTTTGCAATATTTCCCTGGATATTAATTTCTTTAGTTTTGAATGGGTTAATTGTATTTGCTTGGCATAAAAAATTATATAAACATATAAATCTTAAAAAATATCAAGGTATTCAGCGTATTCATGTGAATGAGGTTCCTAGATTGGGTGGGCTTATTTTTGTTGTCTCTTTATCTGGTTATTTATTGAGCTCATCAGGCATCGATTCAATAATTCTTCTTAGACAAATGCTTTATTGCTCCATACCAGTTTTGCTGGTTGCTTTGAAAGAAGACCTTTACCATAACGTCGACCCTACCCTTAGATTATTAGCCTTATTATTAACCGCTTGGTTTTTCAGGGCATTTTATACGGGCCCGTTGCCAAACTTAGAAAATATAACATTTATTAACAAATTGATTCTTTTGCCGGGAGGTATAGCCTTATTTTATAGCTTGGGCATTGTTTCTATAGCGAATGGCATGAATTTAATTGATGGGGTTAATGGATTATGTGTTTCTGTTGTATTGTCATGTCTTTTTAGTTTGCTATTTTTAGCACATAAAACAGGGGATGTAACTATACTTATGATGCTTTCTTCATTGATTGTGCTTCTGATACCTTTTCTAATATTTAACTATCCTTATGGTAAGATTTTCTTAGGTGATTTAGGCGCTTATAGTTTAGGTATTTTTTTAAGCCTTGCGACTATTATATTTTTTGGAAGGCACCTAGATATATCGCCTTGGGGAGGGCTTCTTGTTTTAATTTATCCTGCTACTGAAGTTGCGTTTAGTTTTTTAAGAAGGACGATAAAAGGCAATTCGGCTTTTGACCCAGATACGGAACATCTTCACCTTAAACTTTTTTACTGCTTTAAAAGCGGACCTAAATTCAAAAAAATTGCCAATGCCTTAGTCGCACCTTCTCTATCTTTGCTTTGGCTTTATCCATTAATAGCCATTTCTTGGGTACATAACAAACCCTCATCTATTACTTTTGTGATTGTATTATTTGTGATTGGCTATTTGAGCCTCAATTTGATTATTTCCAAGATTAAAAAATAAAATTCTTTATTGACACTTCTTAATTTGTCGCTTATATTGTTCAAAATTGAACATACTATAAGGTCCATTCGTGTTGCAAAAAAATAAAACAATTGATCCTGATATTCATTTTCGAGTACTTCATGTTTTAGAAGAAAATCCATCAATCACTCAAAGAGAGCTTGCTCAAAAGTTAGGGATTAGCCTCGGCAGTGTTAATTTTTGCTTGAAAGCCTTGATCGATATTGGACATATAAAAGTTAAAAACTTTCAAAAAAATCCTGATAAATCAGTTTATTTATATTTGCTGACTCCTCATGGATTGAAGCAAAAAGCATTGCTTACCGCAGGGTTTTTGAAGCGTAAACTGAAGGAGTATCAGGCGCTTAAAAATGAAATAAAGAATATTCAATCCGCCTTCAAAATTTTAAAGCCTTAATCCAGATTTAAAGGCTATTTTCTATGAATAACAGAGCAATAAAAACCGACCTACTGATAAATTTGCTTTTAAAGCTTTGGTTTTTTATAGAATCTCAAAGAAGAATTCAGCTTTTTTTCTTGGCTTTATTGATGTTGTTAAGTTCATTTGCGGAAATTTTTAGTATTGGTGCGGCCTTACCTTTCTTGAGTGTTTTAATAGCGCCAAAATATATCTTTGATAATCAATTTGCAAAACTTTTTTTTGATTTAGCAGGGGTAACTTCTAAGGATGATTTACTGTTGCCAATAACACTTATCTTTATTTTTTTGGTGATAGCATCTTCAATAATAAGACTTACCTTATTGTGGGCTTCAACAAAACTTTCTTTTTCTATTGGGGCTGACATTAGTAAAAAAGTTTTTAACAATGCGCTATATCAAACATACGAAACTCATCTTTCTATAAATAGCAGCGAAACTATTGATGCTGTTATCACAAAATCAAATAATGTTATTTATGGAGTTCTTGTTCCTTTATTAACTTTACTTAATAGTGCATTACTAATTTCAGTAATTTTAATATTTCTTTTTTTTATTAATCCAGTAATTACTGCTATTTCATTTTTAGGGTTTGGTTCAATTTATCTCGTGATTGTAAAATTCGCTAAAAAACAAGTACTAAAAGACGGAGAGAAAATTGCTTCGGAATCTAGTCATTTAATAAAAATATTACAGGAGGGCTTAGGTGGTATAAGAGATATCATCATGACTAATTCCCAAGCTATTTATATTAATACTTACCATAAAACAAATAATATTTTACGCTATGCACAAGCCAAGAATCTTTTTGTTACACAAAGTCCTCGCTTCCTAATTGAGGCCTTGGGTGTGGTTCTTATTGCTTTGATTGCATTCTGGCTAAACAGCAACTCAAGAAATATGCAATCCGCAATTCCATTTCTAGGGGCTTTCGCTCTCGCAGCCCAAAGACTTCTTCCCCTTCTTCAGCAAAGTTTTTATAGTTGGACAAATATTCGAGGAATGCAGCCAACTCTTAGAGATATTATTAACATCCTTGAAAGGCCTTTAGCATTAACAAATGAAGTTATTCAGGATAAAAAATTTACATTTAACAAATCTATTCGTTTTAAAAAGACATCATTTCACTACTTATCATCGAAAGATTTGATTTTTAAAAACCTTGATTTGGAAATTGCAAAAGCTGATTGTGTTGGGTTTATTGGTGAAACAGGAGTTGGTAAAAGTACGCTAATTGACCTATTTATGGGTTTGATTCTTCCAACTTCCGGCCATATTGAAATTGATAATATTGAGCTTAATAAACAAATTATACCTGCTTGGCAAAAGCATATTGCTCATGTTCCCCAGTCAATATTTTTATGTGATAGTTCTATAGCTGAAAATATAGCTTTCGGAGTTGAATCTAAAGGCATAAACTTTGAAAAAATAAAGCAGGTTGCTCGCGAAGCAGAGTTAGCCGATTTTGTTGAATCATTACCAAATAAATATGATACTCAAGTTGGCGAGAGAGGTGTTAAGCTTTCGGGTGGTCAAAGACAACGGATCGGAATAGCTAGAGCCCTTTACAGGAATGCCGATGTGATAATTTTAGATGAAGCTACAAGTGCTTTAGATAATGACACTGAAGATAACGTTATGAATTCTATTTTTTCATTAACTAATAAGGTGACAATTCTAATAATTGCGCATCGAATAACAACATTAAAAAATTGTGACATTATCTATGAGATTAGTAATAAAGGTATTAAAAAAGTAAGTAGCTATAAGGATTTAATAAAATAATTTTTATTTAGAGATTAATAAATATATGCTAAAAAATTCATCAATTCTAATTACAGGTGGCACAGGTTCTTTTGGTCACGCTTTTGTTCGTATGACAATTGAGAAATACAACCCTAAGCGTTTGGTGATATTTTCTCGAGATGAAATGAAGCAATGGGAAATGGCTAAGTTATTCGGCACTGATCCTCGTGTTAGATTTTTTATTGGAGACGTAAGAGATAAAGACAGATTATCCAGAGCTTTGCATGGTATAGATTTTGTTGTGCATGCTGCCGCAACAAAGATTGTTCCTACTGCAGAATATAATCCATTCGAATGCGTTAAGACCAACATCATTGGCGCGATGAATTTAATTGATGCTTGTATTGATCAAAAAGTCAAAAAGGTCGTAGCTCTATCAACAGATAAAGCGAGCAGCCCAGCAAATTTATATGGTGCAACTAAGCTAGCTTCAGACAAACTTTTTGTAGCTGGTAACTCTTATGCTGGTAGCGATGTAACTAGTTTTTCTGTTGTGCGTTATGGTAACGTAATGGGCTCACGTGGATCAGTTATTCCTTTCTTTATATCGTTAGCCGAGAAGGGTGTTTTGCCAATCACGGATCCAAAAATGACTCGCTTTATGATTACTCTTGAGCAGGGCGTTAATCTTGTTTGGCATGCTTTTGATGATATGGTTGGTGGCGAGATTTATGTTAAAAAAATTCCTTCAATGAATATTATTGATATCGCCAAAGCGGTTGCGCCAGATACAAGGCATGAAATTGTGGGAATTCGTCCTGGTGAAAAGCTTCATGAACAGATGATAGGGATAGAGGATTCACTCTATACTTATGAGTATCCTGAGCACTTTAAAATCCTGCCAGCAATTCATGGGTGGTCGGATGATCCCAATAGAATCAAGGATGGCAAGCGTGTATCCCCAAGCTTTAATTATTCCTCTGATAACAATCAGGAATGGATGAATAGAGATGATCTGCAGGCGTGGATAGAAGATAACAAAGAGGTTCTTGGAAAGCTATGATCCCCTACGGTCGACAAGATATCAATGAGGATGACATTCGGGCTGTGGAGAATGTGCTCCGCTCAGACTTCATAACGCAGGGGCCTGTCGTTCCAGCCTTTGAGAAATCTGTTATGGATTACTGTGGTGTGAATTATGGAGTCGCAGTCAATAGCGCTACCTCTGCCTTGCATATCGCTTGTTTGGCCTTGGGAGTTGGTCGCGGCGATATCGTTTGGACGAGCTCAATCACTTTTGTTGCGAGTGCAAATTGCGCCTTATACTGTGGAGCTGATGTTGACTTTGTGGATATAGATCCACATACCTTCAACATGAGTGTTGATTGCTTGTCAGAAAAGCTTCGGTCGGCGGAAAAGACTGGCAACCTTCCTAAAGTTGTTATCCCAGTGCACCTTTGCGGACAACCATGTGATATGAAAAAAATCCACGCACTCAGTCTCAAGTATGGATTCAAAGTAATTGAGGATGCTTCGCATGCCATTGGCGGTAAATATGAGAATAAACCGATTGGAAATTGCGAGTTCAGCGACATCACAGTATTTAGCTTTCACCCGGTTAAAATTATCACCACCGGCGAGGGTGGTATGGCAGTGACAAATAATGAAGTTTTAGCAAAGCATTTACGCCTATTAAGAAGCCACGGCATTAGCAGTGATCCGCTGGATATGCAAACACGTCCAGTAAATGAAATCTGGAATTACCAGCAGGTTTCGTTAGGGTTTAATTATCGAATGACTGATATACAAGCAGCATTGGGTTTTAGTCAGATGAAGAGATTGGATGATTTTGTAGCTAGACGCCGGCTCATTGCAGATATCTATGATGAAAAACTTGCGCATCTGCCTCTGCAGCTTTCTGAGCATTTGCCAGAGACTTGTTCAGCTCATCATCTATTCGTTATTCGTATTAAGAAAAACAAAAAAGGCATCACGCAGCGGGGTTTGTTAGATCTGATGCGCTCCTCTGGAGTGGGTGTTAATTTGCATTACATTCCTGTTTATCGACAACCTTATTATGAAGACATGGGATTTGCGACTGGATATTGTCAGGAGGCGGAAAAATACTTTAAAGAAGCTTTAAGTATCCCTATTTATGCAACACTTAAGGGGTCTGAGTTAGATGAAATCATTCAACATATACATGAAATATTAACGCTATAAACTTGTTTTATTTTAAAAATTGAGAATATGGAGATAGTGTTATGAAGCAAAAAGAAGTCTTTCTTCATTCTGAAGGGGATGCATATTTCATTAGAAATCAACAGTCTATTTCGTCGCGTAAATTACCTGATACAGACCATTTGCTAGTAGAAATAATTAATATTCAAGCAAGTGATATTAGTAAAAAATTGAAGGTACTTGAAATTGGTTGTGGTGATGGCAAGCGTTTAGAATGGCTTAAAAATAATCTTGATGCAGATTGCTTCGGTGTTGAACCATCACCCAAGGCCGTTGCTGAAGCTGTTTCTAAGGGGCTTAATGTTATTCAAGGCACAGCAGATGTTTTGCCTTTTGAAGATCAAAGTTTTGATATTGTAATTTTTGCTTTCTGTCTTTATTTATGTGATCGTGAAGATCTGTTTTTAATAGCTAGCTCTGCGGATAGGGTGCTGCGGCAACCTGGTTGGTTGGCTATCTTGGATTTTTATAGCCCTGAACCACGAGCTAACAACTACCATCATCGATCTGGCCTTAGTAGTTTTAAGATGGATTACCGTGATTTATTTTCTTGGCATCCTAATTATCAGTGTATGACCCATAAAGTAAGACATCATGTCGAATTTACCTATACTGATCAGATTGATGAATGGATAGCAATTTCATTGATGCGGAAAAATAAGAGATGATAAGCGAATGAATCGTCTTGCTCTTGGTACCGCCCAATTCGGTTTAACTTACGGCATAGCCAATAATTCCGGTCAAATTTCGCGTGCTGAAGCAAAAGATATATTGCAAATTGCATTAGCAAGGGGTATTGATACTTTAGATACTGCAATAGTCTATGGTGAAAGTGAAGCATGCTTAGGTGAAGTCGGAGTTAATGATTTTAAACTGATAACTAAGCTTCCAGCTATTCCCAAAGGCTGTTCAGATGTTGGTGGATGGGTTAAACAACAAGCCGATGCATCTCTTTATCGTTTAGGCGTGAATAATGTTTATGGCCTTTTGTTACATCACCCTGAAAATTTGCTTGGCTCAAATGGGCATGAACTTTACCGAGCACTTAACGTTTTAAAAGAAAAAGGCCTGGTAAATAAAATAGGCATTTCAATTTACTCTCCGAGTGAACTAGAATTATTAACCATAGGTTTTAGTTTTGATTTAGTCCAAGCGCCCTTTAATTTGATTGATCAAAGACTTTTGAGTTCTGGTTGGATGCAAAACTTGAAAGATAGGGGTGTTGAAATTCATTCACGCTCAGCTTTTTTGCAAGGGTTGTTATTGATGAGTCATGCCGATATTCCGACAAAATTTTTACCTTGGAATGGCATTTTAAAAAAGTGGCATGATTGGCTTGATTATAATGACATTTCCGCACTTCAAGCATCCCTAGCCTTTCCTCTTTCTTTTCCTGAAATTGATCGCGTGGTCGTAGGCGTGGATAGCCAGAATCAATTACTGCAAATCGTAAATGCAGAAAATAATTCAATCAATACTGACGTACCTAATTTGGCATGTGAAGATGAAAATCTAATCAATCCAGCAAATTGGTCTAGCTTATGAAAGTTGTGGCAATTGTTCAAGCCAGAATGGGTTCAACTCGCCTGCCTAATAAGGTAATGAAGCCTATTGGTGGTGTTCCCATGATTCAGATGCTTCTTAATCGATTGGCGAGATCTAAGGAAGTAGACCAAATCATTGTCGCCACTTCTATAGACAAAAGAAATCTGCCGTTGATTGCGCATGTGAAAAATCTTGGTTACGCTTGTGAGCAGGGTAGTGAGAATGATGTATTGGATCGATATGTGCAGGCTGCAAAATCGCATCAGGCAGATATTGTGGTTCGTATTACGGGCGATTGCCCTCTGGCTGACCCTGAGCTTTTGGATGAAATGATTCGCAGATTTAAAGCTGCAAATGTTGATTATTTGAGCAACATAGACCCACCAACCTATCCCGATGGCTTGGACATTGAAGTATGTACTTTTAAGGCGTTAGAAAAATCAAGTCAAGAAACTATTGAGCCATTCGATAGGGAGCACGTCACGCCTTATTTACGCAAGCCTGGTAAATTTAAAACTAAATCCATACAGCATAGTGAAAATTTATCTGCCTTGCGTTGGACGGTGGATGAGCTATTTGATTTTGAAGTTATTGAAAAAGTTTTTGAGTACTTTCATCCAATAACAGATTTTACCTGGAATGATGTACTGGTGCTTCAAAAGCAGAACCCAGAAATATTTAATATCAATCAACACTTAGTTAGAAATGAAGGAGCAATGATGGGTACTGGCCAAAAGCTTTGGAAACGTGCAAAACAACTGATTCCAGGCGGCAACATGCTTTTATCCAAGCGTGCTGAGATGTTTTTGCCTGATCAGTGGCCGGCTTACTTTAGCAAAGCTAAGGGTTGTAAAGTTTGGGATTTAGATGGAAACGAGTACATAGATATGTCCATCATGGGGATTGGCACTAATATTTTGGGGTATGGACATCCTGAGGTTGATGAGGCAGTTCGGCAAACGGTGGCTGCTGGCAATATGTCTACTTTTAACTGTCCAGAGGAAGTTTATTTGGCTGAAAAATTGATTGAACTACATCCATGGGCAGATATGGTAAGGCTTGCGAGATCAGGTGGCGAAGCTAATGCGCTTGCAATTCGAATTGCTCGCGCCGCATCAGGTAAGGATAAAGTGGCAATCTGCGGATATCATGGCTGGCATGATTGGTACTTATCTGCAAACTTAAGTGATGATGCTAGTTTGGATGGCCATCTCTTGCCAGGATTACAACCTAATGGCGTTCCTCGCAATCTTAAGGGTACGGTATTCCCATTTAATTACAATAACTATGCTGAGTTAGAGATTTTGGTAAATGCGCAAGACATTGGTGTGATTAAAATGGAAGTGGTTCGAAATATGGGACCTGAAGACAATTTCTTACATAAGGTTCGAAAATTAGCGACTGATCGAGGGATCGTACTAATTTTTGATGAATGTACATCAGGATTCCGTGAGACTTTTGGCGGCTTGCATAAAAAATACGGCGTTGAGCCAGACATGGCAATGTTTGGTAAGGCGTTAGGAAATGGATACGGTATTACGGCAACCATAGGCAAACGTGAGGTGATGGAAGCTGCACAAACAACTTTTATTAGCAGTACATTTTGGACTGAGCGAATAGGTCCAACAGCTGCTCTTAAGACCTTAGAAGTGATGGGACGTATTAAGTCATGGGAAACCATTACTCAAACAGGATTGAATATTCGTCAAGGATGGCAAAAACTCGCTGATAAACATAAACTAAGCATTTCTCATTGGGGTTTGGCCGCATTGACTGGCTTTACAATTAACAGCGAAAATGCGCTTGCTTATAAAACGCTCATTACACAAGAAATGTTAGCTAAGGACTACTTGGCAGGCAATAGCGTATATGTTTGTATTGAACATACGCCTGAGGTTGTTGCAGGTTTTTTCGATGCCCTTGATCCTATATTTGCACTAATTAAACAATGTGAAGAGGGGCGTGATGTAATGAGCTTGCTCAAGGGCCCTGTATGTCATGGCGGATTTAAACGCTTAAATTAATTATGAAATTTAACTAAAAATGAATGCTAAAAGAAAAAAAGCGTAACAAATTTAATCTTAGTAATAATTACTCATAAAATTGAACGCAAACATAAGGCTTTATTGAGATGATAATTAAAGATGCTGAAATAATTGATTCAATTGATTTGTTTGAGTGGAGAAATGATCAATTGAGTTGCTGTATGTCTAAAAATAATAAAAAACTAACGATAGAAGAGCATGAAATTTGGTATCAAGATAGCTTAAAAAACCCTTCAAGGAAATTGTATATTGGTATAGATTCTAACGAAAAAATTGGAATTTGCCGATTTGATTATGATGAATTAGATAATTACTCTGAAATATCTATTAACTTGAATCCAAAAATGCGCGGTAAAAATCTATCATATGAATTCTTAAATAACGCAATAAAAAAATATGCTACAAATAATCATTATAAATTGAAAGCAACGATTAAAAAAGAAAACAAAGCTAGCCTAAAAATTTTCGAGAAGTCTGGTTTTCTTTATTTTTCTGAAGACAGTAATTTTTTTTATTTAAGAAAAATACAGGGCTGATTATTATGACTGCTAATAAATTATCAGTTATTAAATTTGAGAAGATAACAGGTATAAAAAAACAACAAGATTTTTTGTTTGAGCTATTAAAAAAAAGAAAACACAATATTAGCCATCTATCTATGCCTACCAGAAATGAACATAATAAATTTGTTGTTAATCATCCTTATAGAGTTTGGTATTTGATTGAAAGGAATAATCAATACATCGGAAGTATTTATATTTTAAAAAATAATTGTATAGGTGTAGATATTTTAAATGATGGCTATGAAATTTTATCAACAGTATTTAATTTCATTTATAGCCGTTTCAAACCCCTTAAGGAGATCAAGTCTGAAAGGCCGCGAAATTTTTTCATTAATGTATCGCCAAACAATAAAAAAATTAAATCTGAACTTGATAAAATAGGTTTTAAAAAAATTCAGGTTACATATGCTTTAGATTTAGCTTCAAAGAATTAAAGTAAATTTTTAAAATTAATACAATTTTTTATTAAAATTTCGTGAGGTGGCAAGTGGCTAAAGAAATAAAAATTATGGATAAATTTATTGGAGTCAAACATCCGCCTTTTATAATTGCTGAAATGTCCGGCAACCATAACCAGTCACTTGAGCGGGCTTTGGAGATTGTTGATGCCGCAGCTAAGACAGGCGCGCATGCGCTTAAGATTCAGACATACACGGCTGACACGATGACCTTAGATTTGGATGAGCGAGAGTTTCATATAAGCGATCCTCAAAGCTTATGGACAGGAACTTCGCTTTATAAATTATATGGTGAAGCTTATACGCCTTGGGAATGGCATAAACCAATTTTTGATCGAGCCCGTGAGTTAGGCATGATTGCTTTCAGTACGCCATTTGATGAAACATCGGTAGATTTTCTAGAGAGTTTAGATGTCCCTTGCTACAAAATTGCATCATTTGAGAATACAGATTTGCCTTTAATTCGCCGTGTGGCAGCAACTGGTAAACCTTTGATTATTTCAACTGGCATGGCTAGTATTGCTGAGCTTGATGATACGGTTAAAGCATCACGTGAGGCAGGGTGTAAAGATTTGATTTTACTTAAATGTACAAGCACCTATCCGGCAAATCCAACTAATACCAATATTTTAACTATTCCACATATGCGTGAACTTTTTGACTGCGAAGTTGGATTGTCTGACCATACGATGGGCGCAGGTGTTTCGGTTGCTAGCATCGCATTGCGAGCTACAATTATTGAAAAACACTTTACCTTAAATCGTTCAGATGGCGGCGTGGACAGTAGTTTTTCAATGGAACCATCCGAGATGAAGCAGCTAGTCCTAGAAACAGAAAAAGCTTGGCAAGCCATGGGCGAGGTTAGCTACGGTGCGACTGAGGCTGAGAAAAAGTCAATAGTATTCAGACGTTCGCTATATGTAGTGAAGGATTTGAAAGCGGGAGATGTATTAACAGCTGATAACGTCAAAGCGATTAGGCCAGGACTGGGTTTGGCGATAAAGTATTTAGATATTGTGCTTGGTTCGGTCATTAAACAAGATGTAAAGTGTGGCACAGCATTAAGTTGGGATCTGCTAAGGTGAGAAAAGAAAAGCGCTATCTAATCAGCACTGAAGATGAGCGAACTTGGAAGTTTGATCGACCAGTTATTTTTTTAGGTGAATGGTGCCGCCTGTATAGCCAAAAAAACATATGGCAATTTATGGATGCTATCGTTGCAGAGCCTTATGGCCTAACTCAAGAAAAAAAAGATATTGATTATAAGGAAGCTCGAAGAATAGAGGATGAATTATTAGCTGATTTAATTAGCATATTAAATCAATATCACAATGTAAATTTCTCTAAACGGTTTTGGAAGATACTTTTAGGCCATTGGGTTTATAGGTTTGTTGACCTGATTTTAAATCGAGTGAATACGCTAAAAAAATGTATAAAAAAGTACCCATTTTCAGGAATTACAGTTTTTGATGATAAGGATTATTCTCTTGTCACAGATGATTCACTTTCGTCAATATGGGCAGTTAACGACAGTGTGTGGAATTCAGTATTAACAAAAAAAATACTAGATTATATGGAAAACAAAAATTTTTCCACTGAAATAATCTCAAATAAAAAATATACCAAATTTCAACTACCTTCCAAATCAACTAATTTTAAAAATAGTAAAAAAATAAAAGATATATTTAAAAAAGGAATAAATAGTATTTCAATTTTTCTATCAAAAAATGATGATGCACTAATACTTAAAACATACCTTTCAAAAATAGATGAAATTAAATTAAAACTTTTGATGGGACAGTTTCCAAGCTTATCCAGCACTTTTGAATTAAAAATTGATTCTAAATTAGATATTGAACTTCGAAAAAAATTAGGCAAAAAATTATCAGATAAATTTTTTAAAAATTCTAAAGACAGTATTGAACATTATGCAAGTCAATTATTATTTGAAATGCTACCTATTTGTTACCTAGAAGGATTTGCAAAGTTAAATGATTTTTCCAGTCGTCAAGCGTGGCCTAAAAATCCAAAATTTATTTTTACAAGCAATAGCTTTGATACTGATGAGATTTTTAAAATTTATACAGCTTCTAAAGTAGAAGCTGGTAGCGCATATTTTGTTGGCCAACATGGAAATTATGGTGTTACTAAAAATCATATTAATCCTAGTATTGAGGAAATTACATCAAATAAATTCTTAACGTGGGGATGGAAAGATTCGCTTGTTCAACATGAGAAGGCTTTCATGTTTAAAATAAATGCAAGAAAACTATGGAAATATAATTCAAATGGATGTCTTTTGCTGATAGAAGTTTGTCTGAATCATCGGTTAAGCACCTTCGATAATACATTTGAATATATTAATTATCTTGATGAGCAAAAAAAATTAGTTTCTAATTTATCTGAAGCAGCAAGAAATGCTTTGCTTATAAGACTTCAATCTGCGCAAAGGAATTTTAAATGGTCAGAAGATTTGAGGTGGAAAGACTTTGATTCAGGAATTAAATTAAATTACGGCGATACCCCAATTACGAAGTTGATAAAAAATTCTAGATTAGTTATTCATAGTTATGATTCAACAGGAATTTTAGAGACTTTAGCATCTAATATACCAACTCTAGCATTTTGGCGGGGTGAATATGACCATTTAAGGCCAAGTGCAATACCATATTATAAGTTATTGGTTAATGCTGGCATAGTTCATTTTACCCCTGATTCTATCGCTGATAAAGTCAATGAAATATGGGATGATATAGAATCATGGTGGATGCAAGATACTATTCAAATTGCTAGAAGAAAGTTCTGCGAGAACTATGCTCAAACAAGTGAAAATCCTTCCGAAGATTTAAAAAAAATTCTTTTAGATTCTTTAGAATGATTAATTTAATTGACTGTTGATAATTTAAAATTAATTGGATATTTGATTGAATATTTTTTTGAAAGTTAGTCTTTGAATATATTATTAACAGGTGGTTTAGGATATATAGGTTCGCATATTGCGATTTCTCTAATTAAGAATGGTGATTCTATTGTTTTATTAGATAATCTTTCTAATAGCAATGTAAAAGTTCTCGATAGAATAAATAAAATTACTGGAAAGACTATTCAATTTGTGAGATGTGATATCTGCGATACATCTGAATTGGAAACTATTTTAAGAAATTATAAAATTGATTCTGTTATTCATTTAGCAGCTCTTAAATCGACTAATGAATCATGTTTAAACCCTTTAAATTATTATAAAAATAATATTCAAGGCTCCATAAGTCTTTTGAAGGCGATGGAATTATGTGGAATTAAGAATTTAGTTTTTAGTTCAAGCGCAACTGTTTATGGAGAGCCTATATATCTCCCTATTGACGAAGATCACCCAATAAATCCAATTAATCCATATGGAAAATCTAAAGCATATGTTGAGCAAATTATGAAAGATATAACTTTGTCTAATAGTGAATGGAGCATTATTTCACTAAGATATTTTAATCCAGTTGGTGCAGATAGTTCAGGCCTTATAGGAGAAGATTTGACAGAGAATTCTAAGAATTTAATGCCAATGATTACTCAAGTCGCTATGAAAAAAAAATCTGAATTAACTATTTTTGGGTCTGATTATCAGACGCCTGATGGGACCGGTAAGCGAGATTATATACACGTAATGGATTTATCTGACGGTCATTTAGCCGCATTAAATTACTTAAAAAAAATGAAAGGATTTGAAGTAATTAATTTAGGCACTGGAATTTCTTATAGCGTAAAGGAAATTGTGAATACATTTTCTATTGTCTCAGGTGTTAAAATACCTTACAAATACTCAGCAAAAAGAGAAGGGGATGTTCCGGTTTGTTATGCATCAGTTTCAAAAGCTAAAAAAATATTAAATTGGGAATCCAAAAGAACATTACAGCAAATGTGTGAAAGTTCATGGATTTGGGCTAATTTTAATTTTTAAGAAAATAAATATGTCGAATATATATAAAAATGGAATCTATTTGCATAACAATCCATCACTTCATCAGGAAGATAGCGAATATAAATCCTTTTATATTTGCAATCTTCTAGAAAAAATTAATTTTAAATCTAAGAATATAAAAATATTAGATGTTGGCGGTGGTGCGGGATTAATTTCTAAATCGGTTTGCAGTTACCTTGAAAGAAAAGGATTTGATCTAGAGTGCCATGCTTTTGACCTTTCTGAAGAAATGCTTTTAATACAAAAAAAGAATAATCCATATATAACTTTTACGAGCTCAAATTCTACCGATTTTTACTGCAAAAATTATTACGATGTAACGTTGCTTATTGATGTAATTGAGCATATTGAAGAAAAAGATACATTTGCAAATTTTATTGATAATATAACTAATTATGTTGTTTATAATATTCCAGTTGAGCACAACCTTGCTGATTGGCTTAGAAATCTTTTTATGCTTGGGAAATACTATAAAAAAATGACGCTTGCTGTTGGTCATATCCATTTTTTCTCGCTATTTTCAGCTAAGAAATTTGTAGAATCACACCATAGAATTCAAAATTGGACTTTCCCTAATTATTATGGCCATTTATTAAATTCAAATCACCCAAATTATGTTTCTCAAAGAAAAAGAATAATTAGGTCTGTTGAGTTTCATATTTCAAATCTTATTTATAAATATCTTAAGAAGTTATCTCCTTTGCTTATTCATACATCTATTTTTATTTTGGCATCTAGCCGATCCTTTAAAAACTCAAAATGAAAAAACTTACACAAAAAAAGTATTGGGAGACTATTTATAATAGCAATGAACAAATTAAAAATGAAAACCTTAAAAAAAAATTAAAAAAAATATTCCCTTCGGTTTTCTTAAAATATTTTTCAGCATACTACGATTTTTTGTTATGGGACGTTGTGCTTCCCAAATATCTTAAGGAATACAAAGATGGTGAGTCAGTTATAGAAATTGGTAGTGCACCTGGTAACTTTCTTGTCAAATTTTCCAAAAGATTTAGAAAAATACCTTTTGGTGTTGAATATACAGCATTGGGCGCAAAAAAAAATAGAGAAATATTTAAACAAAACAATATAAATCCAAAAAATATTTTTGAAATGGATTTTTTGTCAAAAATGTTCTTAGAAAATAACAGGGGTCTATACGATATAGTTATTTCAAGAGGTTTTATTGAGCATTTTAAAAAGCCTAGTGTTATTGTAGGTCACCACATAGAAATTCTTCGTCCTGGTGGTCTTCTTATTGTGCTTATCCCTAATTTAACGGGAATTTATTATTTTTGGACTAAGATGTTTAATCCTAAGCAATTGAATATACATAATCTTGAAATTATGAAAATTCAAAATTTTGAAGAACTATTTCGCAGTAATAAAATTCATAAATTACAAAGTGGATATTTTGGTACTTTTGGATTTTGGTTATTTACTGCACCTGAAAAATCATGTGTTTTGAGATCTTTTATAAGGATGCTATATTTGGTACAAAGAGTTTTGAATTTAATCTTTAGGCTGATATTTAGAGAAAAAGGTTGCGACTCTTCATTTTTCAGTCCAAATTTAATTTATATTGGAAGAAAAATTTGATCGAATATTTCCCTAGATTTTATCGTAAAATTAAGAGCACTCTTCAACGAATTTATTATTCAAATCTTCAGGGCGTTGGATCTAATGTATTTTTTGGGCGAGATATTAGAATTGAGCATCCAGAATATGTTTCCCTTGGAGATAATGTTTATTTAAATGATTTTTGCTGGATAAGTATAGTAAAGCATAAATCAGAAAATAATACTCCTAAAATCCTTAAAAATCCGTCTTTAATTATTGGTGATAGAACATATATCGGACGCTTCGCAACTATTGCTTGTGTCAATAAAATTAAAATAGGTGAAGATGTTTTAATATCCGACCGTGTTTTTATTGGTGATGTATCGCATGGATATGAAAGGAATGATCTCCCAATTAAAGATCAAGACTTGATGGATTCGGGACCTGTAGAAATTGGCTCAGGTTCTTGGATTGGAATTGGCGTTTCAATATTGCCGAATATTAAAATCGGAAAAAATTGTGTAATAGGAGCAGGCGCAGTAGTTACAAGGGACATTCCAGACTATTCTACAGCAGCAGGCGTGCCAGCGAAAATAATTAAAATCAATCGAAAAATATGAAAAAATCTGCAATTTTTTTAATTGAGAATTATATTGCTGGTGGAAGCGATAAAATCGCTAGAATTTTAATTGAAGAACTAAATTTTTCTAAAGTTACATTATTTATAAATAGATCAAATGATAATTCTATTGTATTAGACAACCTAAACCAAAAAAATATATTAATTAAATTTTATAATTTGATAACATTTTATGAGTTAGTTAGATTTTCAAAGAATATTAAAAATAAATTTATTAAATATTTATTTTTAACCTTAATATCCATTTTTAAATACCCACTTTTTATTTTTTCTGTTGCTTATTTTTTTTTGAAATTTAGGAAAATTAAATTTAATTTATTTATAGCAAATAATGGTGGGTATCCAGGTGGAGATTCTGCCAGAAGTGCAACTATCGCTGCATCATTAATTCCCAATGTAAGAACATTCCATATAATTCATAGCATGCCCAGGAAACCTCTATTTTTTTTTAAATTCTTCGAAATAATTATCGACAAGATAATCGGTTCAAGATGTGAAATTATTTCAGTTTCTAATGCTATTGTTTTAAATTTAAAGAGAATAAGACATTTTAATAGTTCAATTAATGTTATTCATAATGGCATAAAAAACATTTCATTAAAAAGAGTTCAACATAAAATTAATGAATTTAATATACTTAATCTTGGATATTTTGACAAAAATAAAAATCAATCTTTATTAATTCGGGCTCTTGGCGAGCTCAAAAAGCTAGGCTATAAAAATATTAATGTTACTTTTGTCGGCTCCGATGAAGGTGAGCTTGAACATTGCAAGCAGTTATCTCGGTCTTTAGAAGTTCAGGATTTCGTTACGTTCAAGCCTTTCGAGAATAATGTATGTAAATATTTCGAAAAGGCGGATTTACTAGTTTTATGTTCATATGTTGAAGGACTTCCAATTTCAATTCTAGAAGCTTTAAGAGCTTCTATTCCTGTTATTGCTACTAATGTAGGCGGAATTAGCGAGCAAATTATCCATGGAAAAAATGGTTTTTTAATTAATACAAATGACCATATAGATCTTGCTAATAATATTTCTCTATTCATTGATAATAAAAAATTGCTTGCGGAATTTGGTGGGTATGGGAGGAGATTATTTGAAAAGAAATTTTCGTCATCTGTTATGATTAATGAATATTCAAAACTACTGAATTTGTAATTTTTAATTAATCTTAGGCTGTTTACCTTGAGGATAAAGTACATCTTTTTGTAATAAAATATAATGTCTTTCTTAGATCATCATTTTAAAGATAAAAAGGTATTAATTACTGGACATACCGGATTCAAGGGTTCCTGGCTATCCGCATGGCTTTTAGAATTGGGTGCAAATATTGTTGGTGTTTCATTAAGTCCTTCTACATCCCCTTCCCATTTTTCTTTGGCTGGTATTTCAAATAATATTGAAGATATTCGCTCTGATATACGAGATATTGAGGCTTTAAAAAAGATATTTCTTAGAGTGCAGCCTGATTTTGTTTTCCATTTGGCCGCTCAAGCAATTGTGCGAAAGTCGTATGATGATCCACTTGAGACATGGCATACCAATCTTATTGGCACAATAAATGTTCTTGAATCCTTAAGGCTTCTTGATAAACCATGTGCAACAGTCCTTATTACAAGTGATAAATGCTATGAGAATGTTGAGTGGCTATGGGGATACCGTGAAATCGATCGATTAGGCGGTATTGATCCATATAGTGCCTCTAAAGCCGCTGCTGAATTAGCTATTAAGTCGTATATAAATTCGTATTTCCCAATCAAATCAAATAAAGTTCGTATCGGTTCAGCCAGAGCTGGAAATGTTATAGGTGGAGGCGATTGGTCAAGTGATCGGATTATTCCTGATTGCGTAAGAGCTTGGCTTTTGAACTATAACCTTGAATTAAGAAATCCAAATTCTACCCGCCCTTGGCAGCATGTATTGGAGCCTTTGAGTGGATATTTAATTCAAGCAATCAAATTATCAAATAAAGAATATCTCCATGGAGAGTCTTTTAATTTTGGCCCCACTTTGCAGTCTAATCAGAGCGTATTAGATTTAGTTAAAGAAATATGCAAGCATTGGGATAAACTTAACTGGAATGATACGTCTAAAACAATTGATAACCTATATGAATCTAATTTATTAATGTTAAATTGTGACAAAGCATACCATCGATTAAATTGGCATCCTGTCTTGAATTTTGAGCAAACTGTAAAGATGACCGCGGAATGGTATAAATCTTTTTATAAAGATAATTCAATACTTACGCATTCACAAATTAAAGAATATTGTTTTTTAGCTAACAAGAAAGGGCTTGAGTGGGCATTGTAAATATTGATCAAGTGTTAATTACTCCATTACAAACAATCAATAAAAATGATGGTAATGTGATGCATGGGTTGAAATCTAGCGATAAAGGATATCATGGATTTGGTGAGGCTTATTTTTCATGGATCAATGAAGGCGCTATTAAAGCATGGAAACGTCATACAAAAATGACTATGAATTTAATTGTTCCAATAGGCGATGTTAGGTTTGTTTTTTTTGATCCAAATAAAAATAGATTTCGTATTGAGGAAATAGGGCAAAATAGGTATTCTAGACTTACGGTTCCGCCAACCATTTGGTTTGGGTTTCAATGCCTCAGTTTTTCGAAAAGCTTGGTGTTAAATTTAGCAAATATTTCACATGACCCTAACGAGGTTGAAAGATTAGAAATATCTGATATTAAGTATCCTTGGGAAAAATTATGAAAGTTATTCTATTGGCAGGTGGTTTTGGGACAAGACTCTCCGAATATACAGACATCATTCCAAAGCCCATGATTCCAATCGGCGGTAAACCGATTCTTTGGCATGTGATGCAACAATACGCAAAATTTAACCATAAAGATTTTTATATTGCGCTTGGCTATAAAGCCGAAGTAATTAAAGATTACTTTTTAAAATACAACTCTTTAAGTTCTGATTTCACAGTTGATTTATCTAATGGACAAATCAGATCCCATCAAACAAATGCGGTAGATTGGAAAGTTACCTTAGTTAATACCGGTGAAAACTCAATGACCGGTGGAAGAGTTAGAAGACTTCAGACATATATAGGCAATGAAACTTGTATGCTCACTTACGGTGATGGTGTTTCTGATATTAATATCGATGAACTTTTAAAATTTCATCGAAGTCACGGAAAAATGATTACAGTTTCGGCTGTCAGACCTAATGCTCGTTTCGGAGAGCTTGAAATTGATAACAAAAGGGTTAAAAGTTTTAAAGAAAAACCTCAGCTTCACGAAGGTTGGGTTAATGGAGGTTTTTTTGTTTTTGAACCAGAATTTTTTGATTTAATAGCTGGTGATGAGATCTTGCTCGAGCGCGAACCTTTGGAGCAAGCGACTAAACTTGGAAAGTTAATGGCTTATCAACATCAAGGATTTTGGCATTGCATGGACACGAAAAGAGACCACGAACTTCTTGAGTCATTATGGGCAAAAGGCGCTCCCTGGGCTATTTAAATACTTAAATGCGTGTATTAGTCTTAGGTGGTCATGGGTACTTAGGAGGAAGGATTGCTCAATACTTAAATTTACTTGGATTTCATGTAACTTTAGGATCAAGAGCCCCAAGTGCCAAATTCTCTTTATTATCAGGCATTAATACAATCAAAATAGATTGGCATGAGATTGATGATTCAATATTCGATTTTGATTCTATTATTCATGCAGCAGGCCTTAATCGAGATGAGTGCATTGCAGATCCAGAAAGTGCTTTAGATTTTGCTAAATTGACAGAAGCCTTACTTAATATTTTAGTTAAAAAAAATATTAAACGGTTTATTTATATCTCAACTATGCATGTTTATAAGACTCCTTTAGAAGGACATATCACGGAAGAAACCCCTTTAATTTCAGATCATCCATATGCAAAAATGCATCAAGAATCCGAATCTTTTATTCGAAAATTTTCAAAAGAAGGGCTTATTAATGGGGTTGTGATGCGATTATCGAATGTGATTGGGCCTCCATTAAGTAAAGAGACGAAATGCTGGCAATTGCTTATTAACGATATTTGTAAGCAAGCTATATGCTTAGAAAAAATTACTTTGAATACCGATGGTAGTCAGGAAAGAAATTTTTTAACTATGCAAGACTTAAATAGGGCAGTGGTTCATCTTCTTGAAATGCCATATTTAAAATTGGGGGATGGCATATTTAATGTAGGTTCTGAGGAAAATTTAACTGTTCTTAATATTAGTAAGCTCGTAGCAGAAAGAACCTCAAAGATTTTAAAGAAAAAAGTAGATGTGTCTATAGATCAAAAAAATAAAAATACTGAATTAAACCCTCTAATTTTTAACATTCAAAAACTAAAAAATACTGGGTTTCGCCTAAAGGGAGAAGTAATTCATGAAATTGATCAAACTTTAATGTTTTGCGTGAAAAATTTTTAGTTTTTTTTTAATGCCTTGAAAAAAAATAAAAAAAATAAATCTGAACCCATTTCTGTACTAATGACAGTTTTTAATGGTGAGCTTTATCTTAAAACTGCGCTCGATAGTTTAATTAATCAAACTTACAACAATTGGGAATTAATATTAGTCGACAATGGTTCTCATGATCAATCGATTGAAGTTATAAGTAATTACCATGATAAAAGAATACGTCTTTATAGACTAAAGAAGAATATTGGAAGAACTGCCGCATTACGTTTTGCATTTAATAAGGTTAAAAATGAATTCATTGCGATTTTAGATGCTGATGATGTTGCACAAAAAAATCGATTTTTCGATCAAATGAACTTTATGAAGAAAAATACCGATATGGCCTTGGTTGCTTCATGGACTCAATACATTGACGAAAAAAGTCGTGTTATTGGATCGCATCAACCGCCTTTTATAAAACAAAATTTAATAGACAGCTTTGGCTGGACAAATTCAATTGACCATTCAAGTGTTTTATATCGTAAGTCTATTGCAGTTCAATGCGGCGGATACCCGAAAGACTTTGTTTGGGCCCAAGATTCCGCACTTTTTTTAAAAATAGCTAGGCTATATAAAATAGCCATCATTAAAAAGCCACTTACGCAAATAAGGGTACAAGGTCAAAGCTTAACCAGATCAAAAGAATATGCAAAAATTGTCGCCGAAGAAAGAGTTCGTCTTTATGAGATTGCTCAAGGTGCGTTTGATTTTAGCTTTGCAGGTAAAATACTTAATAAAGGTGCTATTGCATTTTCTAAATTGAGGCTTCATTTGATTGATCAATCAAACTCTGCAATCATGAGGATATTGAAAGTTATACAGCTTATTTTTTTGAATTTTATAACAATAGCCATTTTTTTGTTTTGCAAATTAATCTTTAGATGAAATTTATGAAAAAATCACTTAATAAGTCATTAAAGCAAATTTTTTCCCCATTTTTTATGATCTATGAAATTTGTCTCGGATGGATCAAGATCATTGGCTTTATTTCCCTTGGCTTTTTTGCAAGGCGTGCTTTATTTGGTAAAAGAGG
>Ga0214919_10003709_pt1 | contig 22839 bp, 13 predicted proteins | sample LL1503_MetaG_FD_177994 | JGI IMG/M metagenome (GOLD analysis project Ga0214919, IMG submission 177994) | Freshwater microbial communities from Lake Lanier, Atlanta, Georgia, United States - LL-1503 | ecosystem: Environmental > Aquatic > Freshwater > Lake | place: USA: Georgia | collected... | reverse complement strand
TACCTTCAACATACAAGTCAGCATTAATATATGCATCTTCATCAACATATAAGTTTTTGCTAATTCCAACACCACCAGCAACTTGTAATGCATTGCCAGCAACTGTTGATGTAGACGAACCTGTACCGTTAACTGCTAATGTACTGCTTAATGTAGTAGCACCAGTAACATTTAATGTATGACTTAATGTAGTAGAACTTGTAACATTCAATGTACTGCTTAATGTAGTAGCACCAGCAATATCTAATGTACTGTTACCAGTGATTGCTCCACCAACCCATAATGTACTAGTTGAAGAAGTTGCACCGCTAATGTTTACTGTGTTTAGTGCAGCATTGTTAACTACTTCTAATGCGCTAACTGTTAGCTTACCTGCGCTAAATCCTAAGTTTGTATCAACAGTTATTTCACCATCTGCACCAATAATTGCAATTTTACCAGTATAAGTTGATAAACTAGTTACTTTTACTGTAGCAGCTTGTACTGTTGCACTTGCAGTAACATTAGCAACACCAGTGATATCACCACCGGTCATTGTGATGTTGCCACCACTACCACCTATTGCCAATGATGTGCCATTAAATGTTAGATTTGAGCTATCAGATAGTTGTCCATCTGTAGTAGCTAATATAACACGACCAGATGTTAAACTTGTGTCTTTTAAATGAGCGCCTTGTACTGTACCACTAGCTGTAACATTAGGAGCACTTAATAATGAATTACCTGAATCAAATGTTAAGTTTGCGCTGAATGTTGTTGCAGTAGATCCAGATTGGAATGGAATTTGATTAGCCGTACCACCTGAAATATTCTTAGAAGTATATGCTTCAAATCCAAGAATACTAGAATCAAACCATTCTGGTTGATTTGAAGTGCTGTTATAACGTAAGATATAACCTTGACTACCAGCAGCCAAGAAAGTTGTTGTACCAGTGTTACTTTGATATGGTAAAGAACCTGCTGAACCGCCTGCAATATTTGTAGCTGTTGTAGCAAGACCAACCTCCATATCTGCTGGATTTTTCCAAATTGGAGTTGTTCCATTACTGGCTAAGAACCAGGTATCAGTACCAATGGCTAAGAATTCTGTTGAACTACTAGCTGATTGATATACTAATGCACCTGCTGTACCACCACTAATATCAGTGGCGTAATCAGCTTGTGTAACTACACCTGATAATCTACTAGTAGCGGAATCGTATGTTAGACCACTATGGGTAATTAGTTTACCATCGGCATCTACATAAACAACAGCACCAGTGATGCTGTCTAAACTTCTAACTGTAACATCTTGTGCGCTGATTCCTGTACCAACGTACAATTTCTTTTCAATTCCAACACCACCAGCAACTTGTAATGCACCAGTTGTGCCACTAGATGTGTCTGTTGCGTCATGAACAATTAATGTACCTAGATCAACAGTGGAATAATCGCCTAAAAGCGGTGTTGCACCTGTATCTGGAACATTGCTCTTAATAACAAAGTGACCGTCACTATTTCTACGGCCAACAAACATAGAAGTATCAGCACTTCCTGTCCAATAGTGTAATGCAAGACCCTTATTGTAAGCATCTGGGCCAGTGAGTGCTTGACTATCAGCACCTGCACCAATTTCAATAACTGGATCTACTAATCTAGTAGTAGTTGAATCTACAATAGTTTGCGCACCAGTTACTGTCAAGTTACCAGCGATAACTGTGTTACCACCAACTTTCAAGTCGCCTGCAATGCCAATACCACCTGGGGTATAAATGCTGTTATCAGCAGCAGAAGCAGTACTAGTAGCTGTTGACCCAAGAACTAAATTCTTAGCAACATATGCGCCGCCATCTACTTTAATTGAACCAACTGCACCTGTAGTAGCTGCCGTAGTATCTTTAAAATGTGCAATGCCGGTTACATCTAATAAACCGCCTAATGTTGTTGTACCTGTTCCAACTGTTAATGTACCAGTACTAGTAACCTCAACATTTGCATTGAATGTTGCATTTCCATTAGCTGTTAATGTATCAGTTAATGTAGTAGCACCGATAACAGCTAATGTACCACCTAATAAAGTAGCGTTAGTGCCGGTAACAGTTAATGTATTACGTAGTGTTGTAGCACCAGTAACATCTAATGTACTATTAGCAGTGATTGCTCCACCAACATATAATGTATCAGTTAATGTGCTGGCTCCAACTACGGATAGTTGACCTTTAAGTTCTGTAGGACCGTATACTGTTGCTGTGCTAACAACTACTAAATTTTTACCAATGGCAACACCGCCGCCTACAGTAAATGCACCCGTTAAAACTCCGCTATTAGTACTAACTGCTGCTGTTGTACTACCAACGGCTAAACCAGCTTTTACTACGAAATCTTTGGTATTGAATAATGCCATTTTTAAATTCCTTTTATGTTAAACAGACATTGCTGTTCTTAAAACTCTTACGAGTTTATTCGTTGCTTCAAATGCGGTAAAGTATAATCTTAACATATTGTCTGATTGTACATCTGCCGTAAATTCTCCCAATTCCCCATCTGATGTTACTAGTCCATACTCTGTAGCATAAACAGTTCCATCGTTATTGATTAATAACAATATTTCAATTACCTCAAATTTAGCGTTAATTCCCAGTCCATCATCTATCTGAACTAGGTATTTTGCTGACCTAAAATCTTGGATTGAATATGTATCAATCTCCGTTTTCATCAATGTATTTACCACAATCGCCGTAGAATCGAACACACTATCTATGATTTTGAGACTTTCTGCGTTCAATCTTCCTTGGATCCATACATCCCCACCTATTGCAACACCTCCTGCAACGATTAACGCTCCTGTAGCCGTCGAAGTTGATGTTGCTGTACTCTTTATATTTATAATATTATTGACAATTACGTCTCTTCCAACTGTAATATTCTCTGCTACACCAAGCCCTCCACCTACTACTACGCTACCTGTTTGTGTAGAAGTAGAAGCTGTTGTATTAGAAAAATACAGTTTACTAGTAGTAGTAGATCCCCTATCTGTAACAGATTGTAATGTCTCAGTTAGTGATATTGTAACCACTCCTCCAACATTTGTAGCTGTAGTACCCGTACTAAAATTTAAATTAGTAGTTTTTCCTATACTAACAGATTGAAAATTAACATCTAATGAACTACTACCATATGCACCAATATAACGATATCCCACAACATATATTACTTTACCGCTTAGAGCGGTAGGAAGATTTGTATCAGGGAAGTTTAAAACTCCTGCCTGATAATCAAACTGATAACTGTCATTATTTCCCGATCCGTCTGGAAATAACAATGTTCCTGTAGTTTGCGGGTTAGGAGTTCCACTAGTAGCTGCATATATTTTAATAGAATAACGAGACCCAAATTCTGGAGGAATCCAATTTGTTAGTCCTGTTTTCCAAGTTCTATTTGTATCGGCTGTTGTATCCACAGTAGCTAAAACTGCGCTAGAATTATTATCGTTATGTACTGAAATTATACCAGTTGTATTAGTAGGAGGAGTTGCTAAAATGTCCCCAGACTGTCCCCAAATTAAATCTCCACGCAGCAGTAATGGACTAGGTATACCTTCGTTGCTAGGAGATTTTGCAGAAGCTGTATCTGTTTTAGACACGCCGAAAAACAGCTTCTTATAAAGGCCGTCAAGTTTTTGTGTATCTGAAATTGCCATATTATTTTATCTCTTAGTTTAATTAGTAGGATTTGGAAAACTCAATGCAGATATACTATCTCCATTCTCTAAAGTAAATCTTACATAAATGTAATTATTGGTGCTATTTGAACTTGATTCTGTACCAAAGGTAACAGTGATACTCTGTGTCACCGAACTTCCTACAGTCATAACTCCCCCTATAGCACAACCATTTGATCCGTTTCCACTTGCTCCAGGAACACCTGCACCAGCATAAGCTACAGTTGGAGTTACCCATCCATTAGTTGCTGCTGCGGTTGTATCTAAACTAGTACCAGGCATGGCAACGTAGCAACCACTAATTCTTCCTGTAAAACTAATATTAAATTTACTAGTTGCAGCTCGTTGTATACGGAATGTAATATATTGTGTATTAGCTTGAGTTCTTAAATCTGGTCCAGGCGGAAAATATCCTGTAGAATAATTAGTCTTATCATTTCTAATAACTCCTGCTACAATAGTAGCATCGGATGTTACTAAAGAATTTTGACTTGTCCAACTTGTTATTGATCCAGTGGTGGGCGTTTGTGTTGCCGGCAGTCCACCAACACGTACTGCACTTGCACTACCACCTGCACCAAAACTTCCAACTATTATATTATTTTCATTTGGCTTACTGGTATCGGATGCATTAATAGTTAATACAGTTCCATTTGGATTTAATGTCAATGTTCCTACAGAATAACCATTATCTACATTAATTACAGGTCCAGTAGTACTTGAAGATGTTGCATTATTGATACCAACAGTAGTAGTTACTGTGGTATTACCACTAGCCACATATAAATTTCTTGCCAATGGTGTGGTTATGCTAGATGCCGAATAAGTTAAAGAAGCAGGTGTTGCAAATACTCCACTGCCACTGCCTGTAAGGAATGTATCAGATGTTGGATATGTATCTCCACTTAGACGATTCACTGTACCAACATAGGTCCATACTGCACTACTAGTATAATGAGGAACACTAGAACTATAACCTAAAGAAGCAGTTGATGGTGTGAATGATGTTTGTGTAATCTGTGGAGATCCGGGTGTGCTAGCATCGTAATACCAATTTACAGTATTAGTTGCAGCGCCTGCGGTATCTGTAAGATATATTTCATTCCAACCTTCTGCTACATTTCCTGATGCACTAGCATTAAAGCTGGTCCAAAATCCGGTAGTCTTATTAGATATTGTTCCGTAGTCTACGTTATTGCTAATCACTAATGCATCATATGTTCCACCATTAGAAGTACCTGCAACCATAGAATGGCTACCTGTTGTAATACCGTTTACTGATACTGTAATAGTACCGGTATCGCCAGGTCCCACATTAGTAATTTGACTAGTAGCATACGATGATACTCGTTTATAGGCAGTGATTGTTGAACCGGCTGTTAGTTGATATCCACCAGTTGCAGTATGATCAGTTTGTGTAAAATTACTAATACGCTTTGCTGCTGCTGGCAATCCAAGCACACTTAAAGAAGAAGATCCTGGAAATACAGGAGGTTGAGGTGGAATTAATTTACCCAACATTTCATTTAGATCGTCTATAGCGTTAGTGACATAGGTTGCACTAGTCCAAGTAAGTATTGCAGGATTATTATCTATTAAACTTGTATCCAATGGTATACCTAAAGGAATAGCATTACCGATTATTGTAGCAGTAGTAATGATTAGAGCACCATTTATTGTAGATGTTCCAGCAACACTAATAGTTTCTGAGGTGATATTGGTAGCAGACAGTTGTGCAACTACAGCACTTGTGAGTGTTGGGACAATAGACCAACCATATCCATTCCAGATATATGTTTTATTTGCACCAGTAAATGTTTGACCTACTGTTGGATTTAAAGGAAAATTTAAATTTGACATCTTTTTAACTTTTATATAATTGCTATTTGTAACCAATATGCATTAGTACCGTCGATTACCCAATGATAGAATGCACTATTAGCGGAGTCTATCCATACATCTCCTGGTCTAGGATCATTATGAGGTATTGATGCCACTGTAAATTTAGGTGTATAAAGTAGATTACCTATATCTGCATTACCATCAATACTATATATACTTCCCGGAACATTCAATACGCTAGTTCCGGATGTAAAATAAGTGCTAGTAGTAGCAGTTGTAGTTACATAAGTTAAATTAGTATCGCCGTCAACTGGAGAAAAATCTCCAGTTTGTTCAGTTAATCCTAGATAATAAGTAGTTTCGGGAGAAACAACATTAACAAATACATTTTCTGAATTAGTAGCAGTTGACGATGTTAATGAACTAAAATCTACCCATTGAGGTAAAGAGTTATCAACTATTAGTATTTGTTGATTTGTACCAATAGCTAATAAATTAGTTGTTCCCGGACTAGATTGATATGGAATACTTCCTAAGGCACCACCTGCAATATTTGTGGCGGTTGTTATAGTTCCATCTATTCCGTTAACAACTTTTAATGATCCACCAATATACACATCTTTGCCAATTCCTACTCCACCAATTACTTGGAATGCCCCAGAAATATCAGAATTAGAAGTTTCATCATTGGTAACTAATACTTTACCAGCTGCTGACAAATATATACAATCACCTACATTATCACTAGCAGTAATTTCGAGTACTGTATCTTCAATAGTACCATCTAATATGTAATATTTTATACTTGCACCATCACCAGTTCCACCACCCGGATTACCTGGGAAGACAATACCGTTATTCTCATTTCCTAAACTAGGTACAATAGTAGAACCAACATATAAATCTTTACCTACTCCAACTCCACCGATTACAGTTAATGCACCTGTAGTAGTTGAGGTTGATGTATCTGTAGATAATACTTGCAGAGGTCCCCCTATGATAGCATTATTGGTAACACCTAATCCACCGTACACGGTCATTGCTGCATAAGCAACTGAAGATGCAGGAGTACCTATACCCATACCCACGTCAGAGTTAAATTGTGTATACCCTTGTCCGTTATAATAAAATACACCGCCAATGTTAACCTGATTGTCTAATCCATCTACTAGGTTATCACCACCAATAGAAATATTAGAATTTCCAGTGATCATATTGTTAGCAACATCGTGACCAAAGAATAAATTATATGATCCGGTAGTTAAGTTTTTAGCAGAGTTAACACCAAAGAAGAAGTTTTGTTCACCTTCGATTAAACTGCTACCAGAGTCAACACCTATTGCAGAATTTTGTGTAAACTGAGTAATAGATCTATGTAATTTTCCATTTCCAAGATATGGTGTATATGCAGTTCCATCCACAGTACCAAATAAAATATCGTCACTATATAATGCTACAGTATTAGGTGTTAGAACATCAATGTAACATTCTAAATTATTTAATTCTGTTGTACCTACTATATCTGTAATAACAACATATGTACCTGTTGTTAACTTATGATTGTTTGCTGTTAATACCACAGGATTAGTTAATGATATTGCAGTAATATTAGCAGCAAATATTTTATGAACAGTACCTATTACTTTAAGGGCGCCGTCGCCAATGGCAATAGTATCAGCAATACTTGTACCCGTGCTAAGTGCATTTCTACCAATAGCAATGCTTTTATAAGAAGTATCTAATCCTTGTAATGCATCATAACCAATAACAATACTTTGTTGGCCATCACTAAATTCACTAATTTGTGGTGATGCAACACCTTTAATTACGATATTGTTTAATCCTTGATAACCTTGACCAATAGTAAGACCATTAACATTTATATCTTGACCGGTCCAAAGTGCGCCACCAATTCCCACACCACCTGCAACAACTAATGCACCTGTATCTGTACTTGTAGAAATTGTTGAGCTAGATACAAATACTATACCAGTTCCTGTGCCCGCCAATACAATATTTCCGTTAGGAATATTATTGTAAATTTCACCTAGATGAATTTCTAGATTACCTAAACTTGAGCGATAAGTAGTCCGGAACAGACTATCTGTTACTACAGTATAACCAGTAGAAGTAGTATCAGTAGGAGGAAGTTGAGGTTGGGCACCAGCTAGGTTAATAAATTCCCCGCTTCCCCCTTTTCGTAATTTTCGATTACTTAGTAAATTAATTGATGCCATTATATATCTCTAATGTTAATCGTTTGCGGTTTCCAAAATACTCAATACCAACTGTAATGTTCCTGTATTTTCAGAATATGCTCTAATACTATCTAAACTTTCAATAACTAATTTTCCTGTTAATAAACTAGCTGCATCGGCATCAGGTATTTCAAAATTTTTAACAAGGAATGAATCTGTATAGTCTGGATCATTTTCACCTTTCTGTTCATTATTACCCTGAGCATCTGGAAATACCGGTAATCGTCTATGATGTGCAAAATTTACAACTTGTGTTGATGTACTAATATTAGCTACTTGTGCCATCAATATAATAGATGTTACTCCAACTGGTGCAGTATATACCACAGTAGATGTATTAGAAACTGTACTAGCAATCAGTACCTTAGTTCTAGTTTTAAATGTGTTTAATGGAATCAATGCCATAATATTTCCTTTATAATGCTTAGCCTTCAATTGCTAGAATGAACGGAGTCATATTAGCGAATAACGATTTAGTAAATGTTCTACCACTTAGAACACCGGTTGCTTGACTAATAACCAATCCTGGGCCAATTCGGAAATCACCGTTTTGATCGGTGCTAGTGAAGAATACTTTACCACCATTAAGTTGTACAGTTTCTTTTCCTTGTACAGGATCTGCAACACCCCTTTGTGGTAATGCTCCGTAGTTAGTGCCTGCTCCGACATATTCAAATACATATCCACTAGCACTAATGTAACTACGTTGATAAAAGTTTAAAGTAGCACCATCAGGGAATAGATCAGTTCTTCTAACATTTTCACCTAATTCTACTAAATGATGTGTTCCATTTCTAGACCAATAACTTAAACCAGTCATAACAGAATTATAATTACCACCTGATTCAATATCATATATTAATCTTTGTAATATTATTTTTACATCTCTCTTACACTTAGTTGAATTATATCCAACCGGCGCTTTGGTATCTGCATAAGCTGCTGTTTCATCTACCAAGAAATTAATATTTTCGTTGATCAATGCTAGAGCGGCACCTGCTCCGGGTGTTACTGATCCAGTTTTCTTTATTAATGATTGAGGGACAATGTTATTTGCATCAGTTATGGTAGGTGCATTGATAATTGCTATCATATCATCAAATCGTTTACCAATAAATTCAATTGCAGATGCTCCACTAGCCAATAACTGTTTCTGAGTTGATACAGTTTGCAACGGGCCTAAAATCAATCTATTACTAATAACATCGTTAATTGTATTTTGTAAGAAAGTAATTGTCTCAACATGTGCGCCTACTTGATCCGGAGGGTTAATTGTTACTCCAGTCTTTGGATCTTGATATTCTAGTCCGGCAGCAGATAATATATTTACACCATCTGGTTTCGGATTATTAGCCACTACGCTACTTATTACAGAATAATAACTATTTCCGCAGAAATAAAATGTAAACCAATTATTATTAGTCGAAGTAGCACTATTTGATGGATCAGACCCACCACCAATTAATGGTTTGCTTAATGTAATAGTTTTGTAACCGATGTCAGTAACCACAGTGTCTGCATCTGCATAAGTTCTGTTATTATTTTGATCTTTAATATAAACGGAATTACCTACAGCAATTCCATCTGTGTCGATATTACTAATAACAAGAGATCCAGTAGTTAATGTAGATAATGTAGGAACAGCATTTAAAAAGCCGGGCAATTGTTGTTCATTGATATGGCCATCCGGAGGTACTATTTCCATTACCAATGATATATGTGGTCTATCATTTACATCTGGTAAAAATACTTCTATCTTTCCATTATTTGGCCAAAATCCTTGTGGGTAGTACTGACTGAATCCAGTTGGTCCAGGTGTGTCTGGATAAGATTTATAAGGAGGATTATATACTGTTCCGCTAAATTTTCTTGAACCATAACCTTTTGATAATAGACAAATATCACCAAAGTTAGCATTACTATTAACAATACTTGCAATACCGCCGTTGTCGGTTTGAACACCAATAGAACAGAAAATTGTAAACACAGAAACTAACTGTGCATATCCATCGTTGGTAATATAAACACCTCTTCCACCTTGGTTAACCTGTGTAAATGCATCGTAAACAAAGGATTGAATTGGACTACGATCAGATATAACTGCTCCGTCAACTAAACTTCCACCCATACTACCAATTGGATCAATCTTACGACTATCCCAAGTTGAAGTCGGCAGCGACAATTGTAAACATAGTTCATTAACATCTGCATCTTGTAATGGATATATAGCAGTATCACCAAAATATAATGTGGCATTATTTCCAAAACCCACAGTACTGGTACTTAAACCGATTACAAGATTTCCTAGTGTTGAAGTGGTTATAGAAGTAACAGTGGGCGGGAACAATACTGCTGAACCATTAAGTCCAGTTGAAGCAAATAGTCCGCCACCAATATAAACCGGAGGAGCAAATCTAGTACCTTTTTGTATTATATCTGTTACAATACCAAAGTTACGAGCCACGGCTTGTTGAGGCATATAATCTCCACCGTATCGGAAGAATGGATTAATAATTTGTTTTGTTATTGTTTGTGGTTGTAATTTTACTGTGGTTGCAGTAGTAACTGCTTTATTAGCAATAATTTCTAATGCTAGATCTCTAGCATAGTTAATTGCCGCAGTAGTTGTAGTTTCTTGACCAGTTACCTGATTATAACCAAAGTTCCAATAAGCCAAACCAGCTTCAACAGATTTCTCATTTCCGCCTAATAAAATATCTTGACTAACTGCATCAATAATTAATCCTGTATCTCTATAGCATAATTCTTCATTGTAATTAAATGATGTACTATTATAAGTTCTATCAATCCAAGCAACAACTTCTTCTTTAATAAAATCTCTATTGGCAATTAATATATTTGCTGCATTAATAATTGCTGTTGATGTTGTTGCTCTTAAAGATATTGGTGTTGGAGAACCCACAGTTGGTCCGCCGGAAATAATACTAGTTACAGTTGACACTGCATTTAAAATCAATGGTATTGCTGAATTGTCAGAAGCAGGCAATGATCTATTTTGTTTTGCACGAGTTTGTTTAGGTGTAACAGGAATATTTCTAATAACATTATTAGCCACTGTGGCCATAAAGTTAAATGCCGCAATAGTAGCAGTAGTCTCATTACGTATAACAGATGTAGTTCCATTAAATCCGTAATAAGATAATCCGCTTTGAATAGATTGTCTATTACCACCGTGTAATAAATCAAAAGAAATACTATCAATAATAAAGCCTACATCTCTACGACAAGTTGATGTAGTATAACTTGTAAAATCTAAACCATCTGGGGATTCAATATAAGCAATTACTTCATCGGCTAAGTATGATTTATTATCTTGTAATAATTGAGAAGAATTTTTTACACTTTCTAAATTAGTTAATGGACCGTTAGCTATGATCTTATCTGTCCAACCTAATTTATTACCACCGATAATATCTATGATAATATCAAAGTTCTTTTTAATATTAGCAACTTCGGCATTTGTTCCATAATTTGTAGCAGTTGTTTGAGAATTTGGAGAAAATCTGTTTACTAAATCAACATCTGGAGTTATATTCTTAATAATTTTTACTGATAACTCTTTTAGATATGTTATGGCATCAATGGTAGGTTGTTTTTCTCGTAAAATACCATCAACATAACTATCTTGACCCCAATATTGCAATCCTGCAAATGTTGTTTGGCTATAAGAAGCAGTTGGATATAATAAATCAAATGCTATAGAATCAACAATAATTCCAGCATCGCGGCGACATTTTATTTTGTTATATGGGAATGCTTGGTAGGTATTGTTGATCCAGTTAATAGTATTTTCTTGTATGAATTGTCTATTAGCCTGCATTAATATTTCAGCACTAACAAATGCAGCATCAGGACCGGTACTCTTATAAACAGCAGGTGCTACACTTGGACCATTAATAATAATATCATTAATGATATTAACCAAATGAGTAATAGAATCTTTAGTAATCTCGCCGCCAGTTAATACTGTATTTCTAACTTGACTATATTTTGGACTGACTAATAAGTTTGTGCAAGTTGTATTAGTAATAACATTTTGAATTAAAGTATTCAAATATGAAATAGCTGCTGTAGTTTGCTGTTCTTGACCTGCAATTTTACTTATCACTCCGTCGTAATAGGCTAATCCACTTTCTACAGATTTTTCATTCCCGCCAAATGTAGCATCGTATGAAATATTTTCTACTAAAATTCCAACATCTCTAAAACAATATTCTCTAGAATAGTTAAAGGTATTAACTGTTGCATCAATATACGCAATTATTTCAGCTTGAATAAATGACTTATTTGCTAATAAGATATTAAATGCATTTCTTACTGTACCTAAAGGATTAATTATTAAATTAATAGGAGTTTTATTAGGTGCTGATGCCGGGCCTTGAAGTATGATATTAGTTATAATATCAATTTTTTGTTGCAAGGCTTTTGCTTCATAATTAGTTGCGAGTGGTTGGCTCAAGTCCTGTGGAGTAGTATTTTGATATGTAGTAGGAAGTGCAATTCCTTTAACAATATAAGGAATTATACTTCTTAAGTAATTATATGCAGCAGCAGTTTGAGGTAACTGATTAGGTACCTGAGTATCTGTTGTACTATAATTGTAATAATAAACACCAGCTTTAATAGTTTGTTTATTACCGCCATGTTTTAAATCAAATGCAATACTTTGAATAATATATCCTACGTCTCTTGCGCAAGTTTCTGTGTTGTATACAAATGTAGGATTGTTTTGAGTAATCCAATCTATTACTTGAGTTTTAAATGTTGGAATATTTGCTATTAATGCATCGTATACTGGATTTAAATTTGAAATTGGAAGACCATTTGAAACAATTTGGTCAGTTACTCCAACAGTTCCATTTGTTATAATGTCTGTTAATTTTGTAAACAATCCAGTTGCAGTAGTAAGGAATGTTGCACCGCCGGCATTAGCAATTACTGTTAATGCTTTTCCTTTTAAGAAATTAATTGCATTTGTAGTAGTAGTTTGTTCACCTGCAATAGCAGATGTTGTTTGATTCCAATATTGTAATCCAGCAAATTCACTTTCACTATTACTATCATATACTAAATCAAGACTAATAGAATCAACAATTAATCCTAAATCTCTACGGCAGGTAGCAGTATTATATGTATTAGCAAAACTTCCAGAAACAAAAGTTTGATCAACATATGCTACAACTTGTTCTTGTAAAAATGGTTTATTTGCCAACATCAATGTACGAGCATTGAAGAAACCTTTATTTTGTTGACCAGCATTAATTGTATCACCTAACTTAATTGTTCCAGTATATGTGTTTAATTCAATTGTAGCAGTATTAGCAATCCAAGTACCGGAAGCAACTGCTCTAGGAATTTGTACAGTTTGACTTGGTACAAACATAGTACCATCTTTTAACCAAGGGCCGCTTTGATTAGTACAATTTTGAATATAAGGGCTGTGGAATAAATCAATCCTATCGTCCCCAGTCTGCGGAGGAAATGCTGTAGCATACGCACCTCTGTTAAATCCCCGTGCATATGGTCCATCTAATAATCCGCTTCGTCCATTTAAGAAATTCATACCTGTTAAATAACATCCGCTATTAACATGGAATAAATCTTGTGTTTTATTAATAGGTTCAATAAATGTAGTTCTTAAATCGCTGCCACGAATACTTGTATAGGGTTTCATCACCAGAGGATTGTCTTCTAAATAATGCCCTGGACTAACTATAATCTGTGTGCCCGATTCATAGAAAGGACTATTAAGTGCTGCACCAATAGTACGGCAAGCTCGGCTAGCATCCATAGCACGACCATCATTGGTATCATTACCATCCATAGTAACATACAATACATTGGTAACTACTGGTGCAGTTCCAATTGGATTCTGACCTCTTACTCTAATATCGCCAAATACATCTGTTAATCCAGATGCTGGTTTAACTTGAATATCTTTTTCAGTCGATGCAAGAATATTAGTATATACAGTTTGAACATATGCTTCGGCCCAACGAGTACTTGTGGATCCTATAACCTTTGTACTATTATTAGGATGAACATCACCAACGTATAAATCTCCACCAATGCCAACACCACCGTCAACAACCACTGCTCCGGAAGTTGATGAATAAGAAGTATCGGTAGATACTACGTGTGCTCGATCTAATGTTAATTTTCCTTCATATGGATTATATGTAAGACCAGGGTTAACTGAATCTAAACCATCATTATCTCCATATAGATATGATCCAGGCTTGCCTAATGTATCAGTGAATACTGGATAAAAAACACTATCAACATTGGTGTTGGTTACATATAGTTGTGAAGAAGTAGTAGCTTGACTAATTCTACCATAAATGAAACCACCAACATTTAAATCTTTTTCAATACCTAGACCGCCCGCAACATATGCTGCGCCTGCTAGTCTTTCTGCTTTTGTACCGTAGATATCTGCAGGATTGTATTGATAATTTAAAGGATTATCAACGTTGTTCGTACTGTCTACTTTAAAAATACCGGTAGCAGATGTGCTTGACGAATCAAAAATAACGGTTGGAGAGACAATGGTATTAGGACCCTGTGAAGGTGTTATTGTTCTTGATCCCGATACTCTGATGTTAGCCATGGTCGATTCCTTTAGAGTATTTATTGTTTTAATGAATTCGCAATTCAATGGCGTCTATAAAGGCAGGTTCTTTATGAGGCCAATCTGGGTGACTTTGTAATCTAACCACAATTCCAAACGTCAAATCTTGTAAATCTGCAGGAGTTAAACTTTCTATCCCCCATAGATCTGTTTCGCTGCCATACACCTTAACCGGCATTATTGGTAAAGTTGCATGATTATTTCCTACTAGTTGATCTTCCATACAAAGTTGTATAGTTTCATCAACTATTCTACCTTTTCTATTACTGGTCAATCTTGCTTCTATTCCTGAAATTGTGTTAGGTAAATTTTGAAAATTAAAACCCGTGACTTTAATATAGTAAGTTTTCATTCTTATGTCAAGTTTTGGGCTACGTGCAATATGTAACAATGGTTGAGTTGTTTCTAAAAATTTACCGTCTGCATTTCTTAGACTGTTGAAGTTGCCTGAATCGTTCCAAGTAATATGTGCAAGTTCTGCGCCTTCTTCGGCATACTGAGAAAATATAGTAGGAAATGTCCAAGCAGTAGTCATATCAGTATTTACCTGATTTGATATTGTATGTATTAAATGACAAAAGGTTCCGAAGAACCCTTTGATTGTTTAATGTAAAAACAATTAAGCACCAACGAAACTAGTTGCATTAGTTGAAGTTGAAGTCAAATCTGCGGGATCTGTACCTGCTTCTTCCATTTGAACTGCACCGTCGGAAGTAGAAGTAGAGAAGTTCCATGGATAGCTTGTGCCATCTACTGTAATTTTACGACTTGTAATTTTAGTAACGTGTTTAACACTACCGTTATCTAGTTTTACCGCAATACACATTTCTCCAGCTGACAAAGCAGATTGTGCTTTTTCAACTAGTATGCAAAGTGCTGTATTGCCACTTTCATCTTCACATAAAAATTTATTAGAAGAGTTCTGTTTTACAATATATCCTACTTTTCCAGTACCATCGTTAAAATGTACTTTGATATTATTTTTAGCGTTGACTCCGAAGAATCTTTTATTGATTGGGCGTCCCATGATTAATAGCCTTTAGTTGTTGTGTTGATAAGTTTAAAGTGTTAGTAGTATTAGAAACTGTATTACTAATAATATTAACACGGTTAATTGTTTTTATACTTAATAGGGGCCAAAGCCCCTAGTTATTAAGCGTTAGAGATAGTTACATATCCTGTTGGAGCAGGACTTACAAATGTCCATGGCACAGATGCACCTGTAGTAAATGCAGTACCGTTATCCTGTGTTAATGTAACTTTGCGAGCACTGATCTTGGTAACAAAATATGTACCATTAGTAGCGTCTGAAGCAGTGATAGTCATTTCACCAACTGTTGTTACAGCACTAGATTTTAATTTGCAAATTGCAATACCGTCTGCTGTTTTAACTTTGAAACGGCGACCACTAACTTGACGAATGATATCACCAATTTTAGATCCGTTATCATCTGTATTAGCATAAACAATAATAGCATTTTCTTGATTAGTACTAGAACCAACATTACCTGTATCTGTAGTTAAAACAGAAGTTCCAGCGGCTGCGCCACCGCTGAATGTTGGAGCGGCATCAGCTACGTTAACATAGCCAGAACCAGCTTCGTCAATCACAACACCGCTAACACCAAAAGTAACTGTTGCGGCTGCGCCTGTACCAGTACCGCCTGTGAAGCTAGCTGGGTTACTTGGCATCGCTGTATAATCGCCTTGAACTGCAACAGTACCAAATGAGTATACACCCCAGTTTGACCCAGTGAAACTTAATATTAGACCAGTACCGTTAGTATCACCTGGAGGGGAAACTTTAGCTGTTGTTGTAGCTGTAAAACCACCAACACCGCCTTGCATCGTTGTTGGAAATGCTCCTGTACCTGTCCAAACACCGTGCTGTTCAACTACGATACTAGTTGCAGTGCTGCCGCTAACTGCTGTAATACGAACACGTAACGGTGTTGATAAGTTAGCGTGTGTGAATGTAACCTTGTCACCATCTGATCCACTGTTTACATCATACAATGTACCACCGTTAGTAATACCAGGTGTACCTAATGTTACAATGGCTGCTACTGGGAAAGTTGCGGCTGAAGTTTTTGTACCGCCTGCTACTGTTAATACATCACCTACTTGATATCCTGTACCGTTGCTTGTAGTAGCCGCTGATAATGCGTTGCCGTGTACTGTGCCTGTAGTCTGAACACCACCTGGTAGTGCTGGGGTGCTGAAAGATACTGTTGGTAAGCCTGATGTATAAGTACCAACCGTATCAATTGTTACACTTGCTACACCTTCACCACCGATATTATCATCGCCTGTGCCTGTAGTACCGATGTTACGGTTACCAAAATATTTTTTATTTAGAGGACGTCCCATTTTATTTCTCCTTGTGAAATGTAGCGTTCTATGCTATACGCGGTTGGATTTCCGCATAAACCCTTTTGGGCGAACATTATTATTTATAGAATACAATAGAAAAACGCCCCGAAGGGCGTTTTTATTTGCTTTTCAGCTTGGTTCAGATTAACTGAAGCTAACGTTAGCAGAAGTGATTGCCACTTTGCCTAGGTAGTCAGCAGCGTTACCTAGAGAAGACGCAGTGTTTGTCAACTCAACATAGCCGTAGCGTGTTAAGAAGCCAACTACTGGCTCAAAAGTTGCTGGATCTAGAACAACACCAGAGCTCATTAGAGGAATGTATGGGCAGTAGAACGCAGCAGCATCTGCTTCGCTAGCACCTTTGTATCCAATAAGAACTTGGTTTGCATCTTGTGAAGATGCATCGCTTAGGTATGCATCAACATAGATACGCATTGCGCCATTCAATGTACCAACAAACTTGGTGTTTGTAGGAGCTTCGAATGTACCTTCTGTAGTACGAGCAAATGCGCTAGTAGTAGCAGATTGTAGAATTGTCAATGCTTGGTTAGAAACAACAGCCCAGTTACCAGCACCACGACGTGTACGTTGAGCAATCAAATTGCTCACACGGTTGATTTGGATAGCTAGAGCAGCATGCTCGTCACCAACGAATGTAGCTGTACCAGAAACCATAGATTGGTCATATGTTTGTTCAACATTTGCTAAACCACGTAGGCTAGCTAGAATCTCTTGGTCGATTTCAGCAGTAATTTCTTGTGCTAGAGCGGCCATGATTTCTGCTTCGATGTCAATACCTTGTTGGGCTTGTGCATCTTGAGCAGCTTCAAAAGTCCAACGAGCGCTTAGTTTACGAGACTTAGCTTCGACTGGGCTCTTCAAGATCTGGATGCTCATACGCTTACCAGGTGTACCTTCCATTGCGGCTGTTGTGTTAGCCTTTGGAGAAGAATCAACGTTGTTACCAGAGTAAGCAGCAGCAATCTTGAATGGGCTTAGAGCTTCTTCACCTGCTGATACATTGTCGCCGGAATCAGCGTAACGTACACGTAGAGTATGGATTTGTCCAACTGGACCAGTCATTGGCTGAACGCCGATGATTTCATTAGCAATAACTGTCGGCATAACACGACGAATTACTGGAAGAATAACACGGTTTAGTGTGGCTACGTTACCAGCAGATGTAGCACCTGCGGTTGCGCTCTCAGCCAAACTACGACGTGTATTTTCTAAGCATACGCTCATAGAAGCACGACGGTTACCTTGTAGGCCTTCAAGCAGAGCTTCTTTGGTCTCTGACCATCTTTCATTTAATAATTGTGACATTTTAATTGTCTCCTTGAATATAAATTATTTTAAACCCGCTAGTTTGCGGATATCTAAAATGTTATCTAAGCCTACCTCAGGCTTGCTTTCACGATTTCCAGTGACTTCAGAACTCTCGTTTAATGCCTTTTTAGGAGCAGGTTTTCTAGAGCCTTCCATAACTGCTGGTAGGTACTTGTCGAACGCTTCATTAAGTTTTACAGTGTTTACAGACTCTAGTAATTCTTTCATGATCGCTCTTTTGCTAGCGTCCAACGGACCTAGTAACTCACCCATAACAGCTTTTCTTTCCATCAAGTCTCTTTGAATGCGTATTTCACGCTCTCTAGATTCTACGATAGAAGTCTTTTCTGCTACTGTTTGTTTTGCTTCAGATAATTCTTGTTCTTTCTTAGCAATGATCTTTAACAATTTACTTGTTTCAGATTTCTCATTTAGATATGAACTTGAATATTCTTGTGCAAATGCTTCATAAATTTTGCGACCAAAATCATTTGTACGAGCACTATCGATATCTTCTTTCAATTGACTGATTTCAGATGTCAACTTACGAGTGACTACGTTTTCAACAACTTTAGCACTTTGGCTAATGAAGCGGTTTTTAATATCTTCGAACTTGCTCTTAGCTTCACGAACTAACTTGACTTTTGTCTCAGCTAGGTCACGCTTGTCTACAGCAAATTCACCGATCTCTTTAGCTAGAGCATGTACCACGAATTGCTCTAACTTGCTGAAATTCTCAGAAACTTTTTTACGATCTCCTTGGAATTCAACTAACTCTTTGCCTAATTGATTAATAACAAAACCTTCTAGTTTCTTAGCATCTTCAGCAATACGTTGTTGGTATGCTACTTTTGCTTCGGCTAGTGCCTTTTTGTCATTGTGCAATTCGGCCATCTCTACGGCCAATCTGTCGCTTAACATCTTGTCGATTGCTTCTACCATAACACCTTTGTCATGTGTATACTTTTGTGCAAATTCTTCACGAAGTTCTGCGGTGATTTGGTCGCGATTCTCTTGAATTTTCTCTGCAAAGGCAGACTCAATGACAGACTTTACGTCTTCAGTCATTACTCCTGACTCTACTAATTGTTTGAATGCGTCCAACATTGTTTTCTCCTCGGGCTTATTTTAGACCTTTAATAATTTGAAGAAGTGATTCCTTCAAATATTTCTGGGCCTTTGGATCTTCTTTTACTTCTTGTGCTACTGTGTATGCACGATTACCACCACGTGTGTTCATGAGATGTTCATAAACAGGTGTTGGATACGCACCAGGAGCACTGGGTTGAGCAACTACGTCTACAGTAATAATCTCAAAATCGGATACATGGCCGTTCATGTCGTTAACGTTGCCGCTACCACGAGAACTAACACCAAGTTTTACACCGCTTTCGAGCATTGTGCGTACTAAGTTACCCATCGGTGTTGGCAAAATTTTCATCTTGCCATAACCATTAGGACCTTCCATCCACATTTGAGTGATCATATGTGATACACGGTCCAAATTTACTTTTAGATCATCTGGATGATCTACTTCACCTAAAACAGAATAACCATTTTGTAATTGATCATTCAGTGTTTTCACAGCACGTTCAATTTCATCTACAGGGTAGACTCGTTGATTAGCATTGCGAATACCACCTTGAATGGCAATACCTTTTAAGTAAAGACTTTTGCCATCCTTGTCATCCGACTCCATTACGATGCCGGATTGATCAAAACTTAGGTGTTCTCTTAGATAAGATACTTTCATCCTGGTGCTCTAATTATAGATGCTTCAAGAAAGGCTTGTCGCTGCTGACACTAGTTTGACCAGCTTTGTCGCCTGAACCGGATCCAACTGGTCCAGCAGTCTTGTTGTTACCTGGGTAACCAGAACCTTGCTTGCTTAGAGCGGCTCCATCTTTCATACTTGATTTAGAACTGCTAGAGATGTTCTTTTCAACACCTTTAGTGAATTCACCTTTAACACTACCAGCTAAACTGCTAGAGTCTGTTTTTGCATTTGGTGATGTACCGGTGTTGGAACCAACGCTGCCGTCTTTGCTAGAAATTGGACGAGCACCGCTTGTTGGCTTTGTTCTGTCTGCATTAGCATTGATTGCGCTCTTGGTATTAGTACCACTAGGCATTTTTTCACCAGTATTAGCACCAGCAATACCGCCTTCAGTAGCACCTTTTTTCTCGGCACCGTGACCATCTTTAACCATCTCACGATATTCACGAGTGATACGACGACCTTCTGCAAAGCCCATCATTTCGTCTGTTTCGCTGTCATCGGAAGGCATATCCATTTTTGGTTTGTCGCTATCTCCGCCGAAGCTCATTTCATCACTACCCATGCCTTTAGCTTGCTCTAATTCAGCAAAAGCAGCTTCTAGTTCAGCAATTGCGGTTTTGATATCCATAATTGCAGCTTCTTCACCAGCAGGCTCTTCGTCATCCATATCACCAACTTTTTGACCTAATGTACCTGTAGCATCATTGTCGGTTGTATCAAAGCTATCGTGATCTTCGTCGTCAGCTTCCATACTGTAGGAATCTTCTAGATCCATATTTTCTTCAACGGATTCATCTTGATCGTCGTCTGCTTCTTCAACAGATTCATCTTGATCTTCTTCTGCTTCTTCCATATCTGTTTGCTCTTCTTCAGCAATTAGATTTTCATATATATCTCTAGATTTCTCAACAACGATTTCGTGGAAAAGTTCATTGGCTTTATCCATTTCTTCATTGACTAAAAGATCTAAAAGTTGTTCAAATTTTGTAGACATAACTTATTTTTCTCCTTAATTGGTAGCGGCAAGGCTGTGTAGCTGTATTTACAGCGGTCTCATAATACTTATGTAATATAGGCCTAAAACGAGTCGTTTCTGACCTAAGACGCAGATTTTTGATCTGGAATGACAGAGTTTTGTTAAAAATATTTATATTTTAAGGAAAAAAATTAAAGTATATGTTATTACACTGCCGCTTCGGGCGGTGGCATAGCATACATTTTTCTAACTAATCCTAATTCTTCTTTCTTTTCTACTTCGCGAGCATCACCTGCTTTACGTAGATCATTTAACATTTTTAAAGTTAAACGAGTTTTACGTAGATCACTTTGACGTAAAACAGTAGTATCATTTTGGCTTAGATATCTATTGTCGTCTTGAGGATCAGCATGATCTTTATCAAAATATATAAATTCTCTTAGTAACATAGAGTTATTTATTCATTTATACTGGCGCAGCGGGGGCAGCACCAGCTGCGGGTTCTGCTCCACCTGCTGGCATTTCTTGGCCGCCCGGTGCTGGAGGAGGAGCACCACCTGCACTTAAACTACTAATATCACTAGACATTCCGTTGGCTGTGATACCTGCATTACGTAACTCAGCATTTGCGCTGAGATCCATATCCTCGTCAACATTCTCTTCGCGCCACATTGATTCGTTTTCTGCAATTTCTTCTGCACTTAATCCTAAGAAACGTTTCATTGCAAATCTCTTACTTAAGAACGGAACACCAACCATGGTAGCAAATGTGTTTACACGGGCTGTATCCATTTCGCTTTGACGATAACTTGCAAAGTTTTGTGGAGGATTAAACTTAACATCAAAAATATTGCTATCAATGTTAATTCCTTTATTGTGTAGATACAATTTAAATTCTGTATCAAATGTTCCACTCATTAAAGATTGGAGTCGTTCGCAGTATTTGTTGAACCGTAACTCTTGTATATAGGCTGTCCCAACTCGTCCGTCATTAAACGAACTGCCGCCGTCATCTGCACCGGTAGGTAGATAACTGCTGGGAATACGCAAAGCCCTAAACAACTTATTAGTAAAGTATTTAAGGTCATCAATTTCTCCTAGATTTGTGCCGCCTGGTAGTAGATCAACTTTACTACCGCGCCCTTCTGCTGTTTGTGGAAAGAAATAATCTTCATTAACACTTAGCGGATTATAACCAGCATCGATAACACTTTGGCTTCCACCAGTTACACTGGGAATACGTCTTTGATTTACTTCGTTTTTAACACGCTCAACAAATCCCATAGCCAAATGACTTGGCATATTACCTACATCAATATAAAATACACGACGTTCTGGAGCACGTTGCACACGATAGATAATAATAGCATCTTCTAAAAGTTCCTTTTGTTTGAATACTTTGAAGATACTTTCCATCAAACTATTTCCAAAAGGATAATTATTATCTAACCCTTCACTCATAGAAATATGAATTACGTGACGTGCATCAATAGCATATTGATTTTGATTCTCACTAAATCTACCACCAGCACCGCTAGTAGGAAAACTTCCTACCATACCACGACTACCGCCTGCGCCGCCTGTACCGGATCCATATGCTCCGCCAAAACTACTGCCGCCGCCTTGCAAATTACTAGGGTTAATAGCAGTAGTTGCCAGTGTTTCTAAATTTGGATTCCAATCACGAATCATGTATTGTTCGGGCTTTTTACCTTCGCTTTCATTAACAATAATTTTATCTACTTTAGCTGGATCAACATAGAGCCAGCTTTGTGTTTCTGGATCTCTAACAAAGAAAACATCACCGTATTTGAAACTGTTACGTACAATTTTAAAAATTCGAGTATCAAATTTATTGAGTTTGGTCCACTGTTGTAGATACTTTTTAATAATTTTAACTTCAGTGCTAGTGGCTTTTTCGTTGAAGAA
>Ga0214919_10003708_pt1 | contig 22842 bp, 18 predicted proteins | sample LL1503_MetaG_FD_177994 | JGI IMG/M metagenome (GOLD analysis project Ga0214919, IMG submission 177994) | Freshwater microbial communities from Lake Lanier, Atlanta, Georgia, United States - LL-1503 | ecosystem: Environmental > Aquatic > Freshwater > Lake | place: USA: Georgia | collected... | reverse complement strand
GTCTGGGTGAAGGCGCGCGGATGGTGGTGACGGGTCACCCGTCACCACCATCCGCGCGCCTTCACCCAGACGGGTCAGGACCATCTTCATCTGCAGGCGCGAAGCGTTCTGGGCCTCATCCACAATGACGAAGGCATGGCTGAGGGTGCGGCCACGCATGAAGGCGATAGGCGCAACCTCGATCTCGCCCTTTTCACGCCGACGACGAAGCTGTTCGGCGCCCAAAAGATCGGTCAGGGCCTCCCAGACTGGGGCCATATAGGGGTCGACCTTCTCGGTCAGGTCGCCGGGCAGGAAGCCAAGTCGCTCGCCCGCCTCGACCGCAGGGCGGGTCACGACCAGACGATCGACCTCACCGCGCAGCAGCATGTTGGCCCCGTGCGCCACCGCCAGATAGGTCTTGCCGGTTCCGGCAGGGCCGACGCCGAAGACCAACTCATATTGACTCAGCATCTCCAGATAGTTGCCCTGAGCCGCCGTCTTGGCCGCGACCACACCGCGCTTGCCCATCGGCATGGACCGCGCCGCGCCGGGCTTGTCGCCAGAGCGCACCGCGCCAATAGCCATGCGGACATCCGATTCGGCCACCTCTGCCCCCGAGCGGGCCCGATCAGCCAGACTGTCGATCACCGCCTTCGCCCCGGTCAGGCTCTTGGCCGCACCGCGCAGGGCCAAACCCCCGCCGGGCGTCTCGATCAGCACCGAAAAGGCATTTTCAATCAGGGCAATATGGCGGGCATTGGCCCCGCAAATCGCGGCCTGAATGGGCTCAGGCAGGGCGATGAACTCATCTATGACGCGGCTCAAAGCACGGCCTCTTCGAAGGCGGAGACCAGAACGCCAGACAGGCTCATATGGGCCGCCGATTCGATACGCATATGGACGATCTGTCCGATCAGGTTGGCAGGCCCCTCCGCATGGACGGCCTGAAGATAGGGGCTGCGGCCCAAGATCTGGCCGGGGTGACGGCCCTCGCGCTCGATCAAGACCGGAACGACCCGGCCGACCATCTCGGCATTAAAGGCGCGGCGCTGGTCTTCCAAAAGACTGTTCAGGCGGGCCAGACGCTCATCCTTAACCGCCTCATCGACCTGAGCGCCCATGTTTGAAGCGGGCGTGCCCGGGCGACGGCTATATTTGAAGGTGAAGGCCGAGGCATAGCCGACCTGACGGACCAGATCCAAGGTCGCCTCAAAATCGGCCTCGGTCTCGCCGGGGAAGCCGACGATAAAGTCACCCGAAAGCGCAATATCAGGCCGCGCCTGACGGATGCGAGCGATCAGGGCCACATAGTCTTCGGCCTTATGATCCCGGTTCATGGCCTTGAGAATCCGGTCCGACCCCGACTGCACGGGCAGATGCAGATAGGGCATCAGGGCCTCTTGTGTGCCGTGGGCGGCAATCAGGGCCTCGTCCATGTCGCGCGGATGGCTGGTGGTGTAGCGGATGCGGTCCAGACCGGGGATGGCGGCCAGACGCTCAACCAGACCGGCCAAGCCGCCCTCATCGCGCTCGGCCCCATAGGCATTGACGTTCTGACCCAGCAGCGTGACTTCGCGCACACCCTGCTCCGCCAAATTGGCCGCCTCAGCCAGCACAGCCTCAACGGGACGCGAATATTCCGCGCCTCGCGTATAGGGCACCACACAGAAGGTGCAGAACTTATCGCAGCCTTCTTGCACGGTCAGGAAGGCGGTGACGCCGCCCGGCTGGCGCGATTTTGGCAAGGCGTCGAACTTTTCATCAGCAGCAAAATCCGCCGCCAGCGCCTCGCCCGACGCGCGGTGCGCCCGCGCGATCATTTCGGGCAGACGGTGATAGGACTGGGGACCGAGCACGAAATCGACCGCCGTCTGGCGACGCATGATCTCGCTGCCCTCGGCCTGAGCCACGCAACCGGCCACAGCGATGGTCATCTGACCTCCCGCCCCGGCCTTGGCTTCCTTCATCCGGCGCAAAACGCCCAGCTCGGAATAGACCTTTTCGGTGGCCTTTTCGCGGATATGGCAGGTGTTCAGCACTACCAGATCGGCATCCTCGGGACTGTCGGTCACGCCATAGCCGAGCGGGCGCAAGATGTCGGTCATGCGCTCGCTGTCATAGACATTCATCTGACAGCCATAGGTCTTGATGTAGAGGCGCTTTTGCACAGGAAGATCGGTCATGATGGGGTTATGGGGTCCTAGAGGTCTGGTGGCAAGATGCCCCGCCAGAGCCGCTTAACCCTTGCTGTCCTCTGCCGCGTCCAAGGGCACGCCATAGAGCTCGAGCCGGTGATCAATCAGCCGATAGCCGAGGCGCCGCGCAATAGCCGCCTGCAGCGCTTCGATCTCTTCATCCATGAACTCAATGACCTTTCCGGTCTTCATATCGATGAGGTGGTCGTGGTGATCTTGCGGAGCCTCTTCATAGCGTGAACGGCCATCGCGAAACTCATGGCGGGCAATGATGCCGGCCTCTTCGAAAAGGCGCACGGTGCGATAGACGGTCGCGATAGAGATGTTGGGATCCACAGCCGCAGAGCGACGATAGAGCTCTTCAACGTCGGGATGGTCCGTCGCGTTGGACAGAACACGCGCCACCACGCGGCGCTGATCGGTCATCCGCATGCCCTTGTCGACACATAGCTGTTCAATACGGTCCAAAACGCCCATCCGCCTGCCAACCTAACGTGAGCACCATAGCGGTATCAGGCGGGCTTGTTAAGGTTGCGTCGCAGGACCAAGGCATCAACCGTTCGGCCATCTGCGCCCGAATAATAACCGCGTCGCAAACCGACACGAACGAACCCCGCCTTGTCATAGAGGGCAAGGGCGGCCTGATTGTCGACGGACACCTCTAGAAACAACGCCTCGCCGCCCTGCTGCGTCGCCAGATTACTGGCCGCCGCCAAGAGGGCCTGCCCAAGGCCGCTGCGGCGATGGCTCGGGTCAACGGCGATGGTCAAGATTTCCGCTTCGCCCGCCACCACGCGGGCCAGGACAAAGCCGAGGGGGCCGGTGGAATCTTCGGCCATCAGGCCGATCACACCTTCGCCCGCCAACAGATCGGCAATGGCGGTCACCAGCCAAGGATGATCAAAGGCTCGGGCGTGGAGGGCCGCAAGCGCTTGAGCATCGCGCGGCGCGGCCAAGCGAACCGGCCTCTGCGGAGCCTTGGTCACAGGTCCAGATCCGGCGGCGTGATACCGCCGGGCAGCTTGGCATCGGGCGCACGCAGATAGAGCGGCTTGGGCGGAACGATTGGGGCAATGCTCGCCTGCTGGGCGATGGCGGCGGGATCGGCAGCGGTAAGCTCCATCACCACCGCTTGGGCAAAGATCCCGGCCAGCGCCGAGGCTCCCGGTCCGACCAAGGTCACAGGCCCGCCTTGCCAAAGCTCACCCAAGCGCGCGGCTGCAACTTCGGCTGACAGGGCATCGGGGGCCATGACCGGATGGCCATCGATATAGGCTTGAACATAAAGCTGGCCCCGGCGGCCATCAATAACGGCAGCCACCAGCCCCTCGGGCGAGACCGAAGCGGCCAGGGCCTGCAAGGACCCAATACCGATACAGGGACGATCCAGTGCCAAAGCCAGCCCCTTGGCAAAGGCCATGCCAACCCGAAGGCCGGTAAAGGAACCCGGCCCGACCGTGACGGCGACCCGGTCCACTGCGGAAAAGGGCAGACCCGACTCACCCATCACCTCTTGCACCATCAGAGCCAAGCGCTCTTGGTGGCCGCGCATCATGGGCTCGCTCTGACTGGCCAGCACACGGCCATCCTCAACCAGCGCGACGCTGCAGGCATTCAGGGCCGTATCGAGGGCCAGAAGGATCATGCTGCGGCCCTTGGCTGTCCGATCACAGGAGCTGACAGGCTTCCTCAAAGGCCAGACGCGGCGAGCGGGCAAAGAGGTTCTCGTCCGTGCCATAGCCAATATTGCACAGGAAATTGGCCTTGATATTGGTACCGGCAAAGAACTCCGCATCAACGCCTGCGCTATCAAAACCCGACATTGGCCCGCAATCGAGGCCGAGCGAGCGGGCCGCGATCATCAGATAGGCGCCCTGAAGGGTGCTGTTGCGCATGGCCGTGGCCTCGGTCACGCCCGGCGCACTGAACCAGTAGCGGGCATTGGGATCGTGTGGAAAGAGGCGCGGCATCTGCTCGGCAAAGTCCAGATCTTGGCCGATGATCACCGTCACCGGGGCCGCTGCAGACTTGGCACGGTTGCCTTCGGACAGGAGCGGCAGCAGGCGCGCCTTCGCCTCAGGCGAGGTTACAAAGACGAACCGCGCGGGCGAGGCATTGGCTGAGGTCGGACCATATTTGGCCAACTCATAGACCGCTCGGATCAGGGTCTCGGAAACGGTTTGCGCCGTCCAGCCATTGTGCGAGCGCGCCGTGCGAAACAGCTGATCCAAGGCCTTGTCGTCGAGCGGATGGGACATCAGAAAATCTCCGAAAAATCTTAACCTAAAGGGCCTGTTCGACGCGGGTCACTTCGGGAACATAGTGCTTAAGCATGTTCTCGACCCCAGACTTTAAGGTCGCAGACGAGGAGGGGCAGCCTGCGCAAGCCCCGCGCATATGCAGCCACACCACGCCGGTCGCGGCCTCAAACCGATTGAACAGGATATCGCCGCCATCTTGCGCCACGGCTGGACGAATGCGGGTATCGAGCAGGTCCTTAATCTCAGCCACGATCTGGGCCACGTCGCCCTCATAGGCGTCGTCATCATGGCCTGCGGCTTCACCACCGTCGCTGAGGATCGGAGCGTTAGACGTAAAGTGCTCCATGATCGCGGCCAGAACAGGGGCCTTAAGCTGCGGCCAGTCGAGACTGTCAGACTTGGTCACGGTGACAAAATCAGGACCGAAAAAGACCCGTCCAACACCATCCAGATCAAAGATCGCTGCAGCCAAGGGCGAGGCCATGGCCTCGGCGGCACTGCGAAACTCGCGGGTACCTTGACCCAGCACGTCTCGGCCCGGAAGGAACTTTAGAACGTCAGGATTGGGCGTGGCTTCGGTCTGGATGAACATGCGGGCCTCACTTCGATGGATCGGAGCTTCTAAATGGCCCTGCACGGCGACAAAGACAACCGCTGAGCCACTCCCGCTAGGCCAGATCGGCAATTTCCTCGCGGGTCAGGTCGCCAGGAACCACCGTCACCGGTATCTTGCGCGCGCCCCACGCCACCCCGTCCTTGGCGATGGAGGCGACCAGAGGCCCAGGACCGCGCCCGCCCGCCGCCGCCGCCAGTACCAGGATCTTGATGTCAGGATCGGCTGCCACGGCCGCTCGGATCGCCGACTTGGTGTCGGCATATTCCATGATCAGAAACTCTGGCGAACGGCCAAGGTCCTGCATGACCTGCTCTGCCGCCCGTTGCAGCACCGCTTCGGCCTCTTGGCGCAGTTGGCGCTGCATCTCGTCGCGCACGCCCGACCAGTGTTCAAACTCCGCAGGCTCAAGAACCCGCAGCAACGCCACCGTCCCGCCCGTCGTCTTGGCGCGGCGGCAGGCATAGTGCAGCGCGGCCCCAAATTCAGGGCTGTCATCGGCAATGACCAGAAACTTACGTGTGCTCATGAGCTGAAAGTGGCTCTGACCGGCTCAGAGTGCAAGAACCGATCGCTCACAACCCTCAGAGCCCTAATGCTGCATATGATCCATACTAGGCATCTTATCCGACATGGGCGGAGAAGCAGGCCTGTCTGCCGCCTCAAAGGGCGTCTTGACCGCCCCAGTCTTCTCAAAGGTCAAGACCATCTCGACCCTATCTCCGGCCTTGATCGGCGCCTTCAGGCCCATGACCATCAGATGCAGACCGCCCGGCGCAAAGGTCACCTTGCCGCCAGCGGGAATCTCGACCGAGGGCACAACCTTCATGGAGGCCATTGAGCCGGTCATCTTCATCTCGTGAACCGTGACACTGGCCGCGCAGGCACAGGAGACAGATAGGAGGCGATCCGCTGTCTTGCCGTTATTGAGGATGGTCAGATAGCCCGCCGTGGTCGGCGACTGTCCCATCGAGGCGCGGATATGGGGATGGATCAGTTCCAGATTGCCAGCCTTGACCTCGTGGGCCTGAACCAAGCTCGGCGCGGCCATGAGGGCAGCGGTAAAGATTAGGGCCTTAGGCATCAGAACATCTCCAACGGCAAAAACAGAAGGGGTAGGAAGGCTCAGCGACCAGGCCAGAAACCGACCAGACGCTTGGTCTCTTCGACCACAGGATCGGCCACGATGCGGGCGCGCTCGGCACCGTCGGCCAAGATGCGATCAATCTCAGCCGGGTCATCCATCAGGCGGCGCATGCGCTCGCCAATCGGGCCCATCACGGCGACGGCCAAATCGGCTAGGGCTGGTTTGAAACTGCCAAAGCCTTGGCCGCCATATTGCGCCAACACCTCTGCCTTGCTGATACCCGCCAGAGCCGCATAGATCCCGACCAGATTATCGGCCTCAGCCCGGCCCTTGAGGGTCTCTAGATCTTCGGGCAAGGGCTCAGGATCGGTTCGGGCCTTGCGGATCTTTTGAGCGATGGTGTCGGCATCATCCATCAGATTGATGCGGCTATTGTCCGAGGGATCGGACTTGCTCATCTTGGCCGCCCCATCGCGCAGGCTCATGACGCGCGCGCCCGGCCCGTCAATCAGAGGCTCGGTCAGGGGGAAGAAGCCCGGCGCGGCAAAGTCATTATTGAACTTGGCGGCAATGTCGCGGGTCAGTTCGAGATGCTGTTTCTGGTCCTCACCGACCGGCACACGGGTGGCCTTGTAGACCAGAATATCGGCGGCCTGCAGCACGGGATAGGTATAGAGCCCGACGCTGGAGCGTTCCTTGTTCTTGCCCGACTTTTCTTTGAACTGGGTCATCCGGTCCAGCCAGCCGAGCCGCGCCACGCAGTTGAAGATCCAGGCCAGTTCAGCATGGGCCCGCACGGCGGACTGCGGAAAGATCGCCGCCTTTTTCGGATCAACACCCGCCGCCAGATAGGCTGCCGCGATCTCGCGGGTTTGGGCGGTCAAGAGGGCCGGGTCCTGCCAGACCGTGATGGCGTGCAGATCGACCACGCAGAAGAAGCACTCGACCTCGTCCTGCAGGCGGACAAACTTGGTCAGGGCCCCCAGATAGTTGCCCAGATGTAGGGCGCCGGAGGGCTGGACGCCCGACAGAACGCGGTCAGGGCCGCTATAGACGGCAGGAGCGGTGGCGGGGGCTGGCGTTTCAGTCATGACAAGCAGGTTCTAACCAAGATCAAGGGGCGGGACGGTCGTGGCCGAAGGGTCTTGCTCGGCCTTAGCAGGACGGCGCAAGGCGGCTTTTACCTCGGCCAAGGTCAAACCGCCAAAGGCAAACAGAAACAGCGGATAGAGCAGTCCGGCCACAGCCACCACGGCCACGACTGCGATCTCTTTGGCCCCAAGCGCCTTGGTACCCCCGATGGTCAGTTGAATGAACTGGAACGGGGCCTCGACGAGGGGGCGCCAATGGGTGGCGGCCGCCATGACAAGGCCTGCAGCCAGACTGGCCAAGCCGATGCGGATGATCCGGCTCCAAGCTGCCGCGCTGGGCCGATAGGTGCCGCGCCGCGCCAGAGCGCCCATCATCAGGCCGACATTTAGCCAAGCCGCCGCGCTGGTTGCCGCCGCGATGCCTTGCACGCCAACAAGGCGGAACAGGGCGATGCCGAGCACAACATTGACGGTGACCGAGGCTAGCGCAAAGGTCATCGGACCCTTGGTGTCTTGCCGCGCAAAGAAGGCGGGGGACAGGATGCGGGTCAGAACGAAGGCCGGAACGCCCCAGCCATATTGCAGCAGGGTCTTGGCCGTCTCGACCGAGTCATAGGTCGTAAAGAGGCCGCGCGTGAACAGGCCATCGATTAGGAAATAGGGCATGGCAATCAGGGCTGCGGCTGCGGGCAGACAGAAGGCCAGCGCCAAGGCTATGGCCTCATCCATCGCCCCTTGCGCGTCCTTGGTATCGCCCGAATGGACCGCCCTCGACAGACGCGGCAAGAGGGCTACGCCAATGGCAACACCGACCAGACCGAGGGGCAATTGATAGAGCCGGTCGGCGACATTGAGCCAGTTGCGCGCGCCATTGACGCTGGAAACCAGATTGCCGGAGATGAAGATGTTGATCTGGGTCGCGCTAGCCGCGATGGCACCGGGGACGGCCAAGGCGAGGAGTTTTTTGATCTCCGGCGTCAGACGCGGCAGGCGCCAATGGACCTTGGCCCCCGACCTATTGACGCCCCAAGTCAGCAGCATGGCTTGAGCCACGCCCGACACGACCACACCATAGACCGCCCAACGCGCTGCGGCATGGGCCTCGTGCTGGGGTAGGACAAAGATCAGCATCATCAGGTTCAAGAGGGTCGGTGCTGCCGCTGAAAGACCAAACCGGCCCCGCGCGTTCAAGACGCCCGACAGGTGCGCTGTAATGGCCATGCAGGGCAGATAGGGCATGGCCAGCTGAGTCAAGATCACGGAAAGCTTGAACTTTTCCGGATCAGAGACATAGCCGGGATTCATGATTATCATCAGCCAAGGCATGGCCAACTGGGCGGCAATGGTCAGGATGATGGTCGCCGCCGCCAAGGTGGCCATGGCATCTGCCGCAAGCTTGTCAGCAATCTCTTCGCCGTCTTCGGTCAGGGATTTGGAATAGGCTGGCACAAAGGCGGCGGCAAAGGCCCCCTCCGCAAAGATCCGCCGAAAGAGGTTGGGGAAGGCCAGCGCCGTGGCATAGGCATCCCCCGCGATGGTGGCGCTGGCGCCAATGCGGGCTGTGACGACCAGATCGCGCGCCAGACCCATGAACCGGCTGACCAGAGTCAGGCTTGAATAGATCAGGGACGAGCGCATCAGGCTCACCCCGGGCTTGGGGGCGGGCGTCTTGGGCACGTCTACTGGGGTCTGGTTGGTTGCGTGTTCAGTCACAGGGCGGCCCTACGCCGGGTGACCAATGGGGTCAAGTCTAGGGGCTGAAAATGACGGTTCATGACTAGCGACCGACGCTGGCGCGCGCGCGTTGAAGGCGCGGCTTGGGCGTGCCTTGCGGGGCGGCCTCCTCCTCGTCGAGGACCTTGAGAAGCTGGGTCTTGATGGCGCCGATGCGCCGAGGATCAGTCAGGCCCTTCCCGTCACTGTCGTGGACATAGAAGGCATCAACTGCGCGTTCGCCATAGGCATCAATATGGGCAGACTGGATCGACAGCCCCCCGTCCGACAGAGTGCGCGCAAGATCGGCCAGCAGCCCCGGCCGGTCTCGGCCCGAGGCCTCAATCACGGTCGCCTCTTCGGAGGTATCATTGTCCATGACCACGGACGGCGAGATCGAGAAGGCCGCCGCACGGCCCAGCTCTATTGGGGCGCGGCCCTCTAGCGTTATGGGCTCACCGCGCGCTGCCGATTCCAGCGCCGCGATCATCCGGTCCAGCGCCCTTGGATTGTCACCGCCATAGGGGGCGCCGCTGACATCTTGGACAAAGAACACATCCAAGGCCTGACCCGCGCGTGAGGTATAGACCCGCGCGCCAACGACATTGGCCCCCATGGCCGACATGACCTGCGCCAGATCGGCAAAGAGGCCGCGCCTATCGCTGGCCGCGACGGTGATCTCGGCGGCATTGCGATCAAGGGCAATCCGGGCGCTGGCCGCTGCCCCGCCCATTTCCGCCGCCCGTAGGCCGAGCCTTGCATGGTTGCCATGTTCGTCGAGCGAGAAGCCCATGAAATAGGCGTCTTCCATGGTCGAGACCCAAGGGCGGATGGAGGGGTCAATCTCGATAAGCTGTTCACGGATCAATCCAGCCGCCCCCTGCTGCTGGCGCAGCACCGATGCAGTGGGGTCAGAGCCGCGCCCGCCTCGGAACACGGCCTCGGTGGCGCTGAACAGCTCGCGCATGAGTTGGCCCTTCCAGCCGTTCCAGACCCCTGGCCCGACCGCACGAATATCCGCCACGGTTAAGACCAGCAACAGCCGCATCCGCTCTGGATTTTCCATGATCCGTGCAAAGGCGGTGACGGTGCGAGGGTCGGCCACATCGCGCTTTTGCGCATAGTCGCTCATGACCAGATGGTGCTCGACCAGCCAAGCGATCAGCTCGATCCGGTCGCGCTCAAGTCCCAGCCGTTCGCAGGCCGAACGCGCCGCCCGTGCCCCGGCCTTTTCCTGCCCCCCTTCGCCGCCCTTGCCCGTATCGTGCAGCAGCATGGCAAGGAACAGGACCTCTCGGTCTTCGATCAGGGGCCAGATGCTGGTGGCCAGAGGATGGTCCTCGCCCATCTTACCCGTGGCAATGTCGGCAATCACCCCCACAGCCCGCAGCGTATGCTCATCGACCGTATAGGAATGGTACATATTGAACTGCATCTGAGCCACGACGCGGCCAAATTCAGGAAGATAGCGCCCCAAGACCCCGGCCTCATTCATCAGGGTCAAGGTGCGGTAGGTCCGCTTGCTGCGCGCCAAGATATTGAGGAAAATCTTGGCCGCGATGGGGTCGCGCCTCATCTTGGACGTGATCAGATGCAGGGCGCGGGTCACCGCCGTAAAGGCGTCAGGGTGCAGATCGAGATTGCGCTGATCGGCCAACTCAAACAGCCGCAGCATGTTGATGGGATCGGTTTCAAAGGTGGAGATGCCATCGACACTGAGACGCCCGCCATCTTCAAGGAAGCCCTCGACCTCCAAGGCCTTGCGGGTCGATTTTTTCGGCGCGCCCAAGAACCTCGACAGGCCCTGCGGACGGCGCTTGGCCTCTTCGGCCTCAAGCTGGGCGCAGAAGGTGCGGGTTAGGGCCCCGACCTCTTTGGCGATCAGGAAATAGCGACGCATGAACCGCTCGACAGCCGGTGCATCGCCTCGGTCGCCATAGCCCATGCGGCGGGCGATCTCGGGCTGCAGGTCGAAGGTCAGGCGCTCTTCGGCCCGGCCCGTGGCGAAATGCAGATGGGCGCGGACAGCCCAGAGGAAATCAAAGGCGCGGATAAAGGCGCGAACCTCGCGCTTTTCAAAGAAATCGAGCTGAACCACCCCGTCGACATTCTCGGCGGGATGCAGATATTGCGCGATCCAAAAGAGGGTATGGAGGTCACGCAGCGCGCCCTTACCTTCCTTGACATTGGGCTCGACCAGATAGCGAGAGGCCCCGGCGCGAATATGGCGATCATCGCGCTCCTTGAGCTTAGCCGCAACGAACTCTGAGCCCGTGCCCTTGACCACCTCATTGCGAAACCGGCTGCGCAGCTCCTCGACCAGCCGCTCGTCACCGGTCAGGCGCCGGCCCTCCAAGAGCGAGGTGCGGATGGTGAAGTCTTCGCGCGAAAGCTTGATACATTCATCAATGGTGCGCGAGGCATGACCGACCTTGAAGCCCAGATCCCACAGGGCATAGAGCATATATTCGATGACGCTCTCGGCGTAGGCGGTCTGCTTGTAGGGCCGCAGAAACAGCAGATCGAGGTCCGAGAAGGGGGCCAGTGCGCCCCGGCCATAGCCACCGACGGCCAGCAGGGCCAAGCGCTCGCCTTCAGTGGGATTGCGCGCGCGAAAGACGTGGACGGTCGTGAAGTCAAACAGGGCGCCGACCACCTCATCGGTGACACCGGACAGGAGGCGCGCCGTCTCGATCCCGCCTGCGCCGCTTTCCAACCGTTCCTTAGCGATCATGCGGCCACGAAACAGAGCCGATTTTAGAATCTCGATCGCCCGGCGGCGCTGCTCGGCCTCATTGCCAATCGCATCCAAGGCCGCCGCCGACAGTTGGGCGCGGAGCCGCAATCCATCAACGACATATTCCAGACGGGTCGGGCGAAGCCTTGGGGGCATGGGGGCACTCAAACTCAAGCCAAGTTGGCTGACGTTAACTTAAGCCCCCTAAGGCCTATTGCCCACTGCCTTGTGAAAAAGAATGGCCCTTACTGGACCCAGATCACGGGGACTTAAACAGGCCCAGCAGCATTGTGCTCGACTGGTTGGCGATGGACGCCGCCTGAACGCCTAACTGCTGGCGCGCTTGCAACGACTGGAGCATGGCGCTTTCGCGGCCCAGATTGGCGTCGACCAGATTGGAGACCGCCACATCCAGCGTGTCCTTTAGTTTGGCCATGAAGCTATTGTGCAGTTCCAAACCCTTGGACTGTGAGCCCATCGTACCCAGACGCTGGTTCACATTGCTGATGGATGATGTGACGCGCGACAGATAGGTGCTGGCCTCGGCCGCCGTAGAAAAGCTGGCCCCCACACTCACCGTCACATTGGCGCTGCCCAGAGAGAGGTTTTGAGGGGCAACGGTGATGTAACTGCCGCCTGAGGCACTGGCCAGGGCCGAGACGGTGGTGCCGCCCGCCTTGATCAGATTGACGCCGTTATAGTCGGCATTGTCGACAGTGCGTTTGAGGGTATCGCGCAGGACCTTAAACTGGTCGTTCAACGCTGACCGCGAGCCGGTATCAAGACTGGTGTCCGAGGCCGCGAGCGCCGCCTCCTTCATCTGTAGCAGCAGGTCTGAAACGGCTGACCCAGCGTTGAGGGCGACATCGGTCGCGGACTGAGCGCGGTCGAGAGATCCCCTCACCGCATTGATCGACAGGGACCCGGCCCGCAGATTTTGAGCGATGGCCCAGATCGCGCCATTGTCGCGGCTCGAATTGATCGTGCGTCCCGTGCTGATCCGATCTTGGGTCTGACGGAGCAGATTGGTCGTCTCGGTCAGGTTCTGCAGTGCGACGAACGAACCATAGTTCGTATTGATGCTACTCATGGACATGACAACACTCCATTTGAGAGTGATGGTTATCTATTTTAGATATGAAATCGTTTTTCCACGTAATTTTTTATATTGATTGGAAAATTTAGCGAGTCTTGAGTCTAAAGTGGGAAAAGAATATTTATAAATATTGTTATATCGGACCTCACGCCACAAAAAGAAGGGGAGGCAGCGAGGCCACCTCCCCCATAGCTGTTACCTAAAGAGACCCAGCAGGGCCGATGTTGACTGATTAGCGATTGATGCCGCCTGAACACCCAACTGTTGCCGACTCTGAAGAGACTGAAGCCGCGCACTTTCTCGGCCCAGATCCGCATCGACCAGGTTGCCAACACCGGCATCGAGGTTGTCTTGAAGCTTGGCCATAAAGGTGTTGTGCAGGGCGAGGGCCTTATACTGCGAACCCATTCTAGCCAGAGCGGTACTGACGTTGGCGATAGAGGCGTTGACTAAGAGCAATGCCGCCGACGCCGCAGCACTGGCGTTCGATCCGATGGTGGTCGTACCGGCCATCGTGTTGATGGCTCCACCAAAGGTTAGATTTGCCGCGCCAACGGTGATCGTATCGGTGCCTGCCACGTTGGCGAGGCCGCGAACAGTGATACCGTTGGTCCTAAGCATATTGCTGCCGTTGAAGTCGGCATTGGCGATGGTTTTTTTGACCGTTTCCCGAAGAACCTTGAAATCTTCATTCAGGTTAGCCCGTGAGCTCGTATCCAAAGCAGGGTCTGCCGCCGCGAGGGCCTTTTCCTTCATCTGAAGCAAAAGATCCGACACGTTGGTGCCCGCCGTAATCGCAACATCAACGGTCGACTGCGCCCGATCGAGCGAGTTCTTGACCGCATTGATCGACTGAGACGCACCACGCAGGTTCTGAGCAATGGCCCAGATCGCGCCATTGTCTTTGGGCATAGCGATCTTTTTGCCTGTGCTGATCCGGTCTTGGGTGGCGTTCAGGGCTGCATTGGTCGCAGCAAGATTTTGCAGCGCAACGAACGAACCATCGTTCGTATTAATACTGTTAATAGCCATTGAGGCGCTCCATTTAAGATTTATAAGTACCTATTTTAGGTACAAACGGTACTATACCGCACCTCGAGGTTGGCCTTAAATGCCTAAAAATACTTTAATATATTAAAGAATAGCTTATGGTATTGCTTTATAGTTTACATATTGACATTAAAATTAACTATTTTTATTGAAATGAAAAAGGCGAGAACGCGCACGTTCTCACCTTTTACTTTTGGAAAATGTCTAGAATTTCAGGGGCGCTAGCGGAACAGCGATAGGATCGAGGAGGTCGATTGGTTGGCAATCGAAACTGCTTGGATGCCCAACTGCTGCTTGGTCTGGAGGGACTGCAACTTGGCGCTTTCCTTGGCCATATCCGCATCGACCAGGTTACCAACCCCACCATCCAAACTGTCCTGTAGCTTTCGGACAAAGGTCAGGTGAAGGCCGATAGCTTTGGACTGCGCGCCCATAATACCGAGCTTGGTATTAACGTTAGTAATTGAGGTGTTCAATTTGGTTAGAACGCTGGAGGCGAGCGTAGATGTCGCGATTGTTGACCCGATACTAAAGGTAATGTTGGGACCGCCGACGGCCAAACTCTGAGCAACCACGGTAATGACGGAAGAGCCATTGACATTGGCCAGAGCGCTGACGTTGATGCCGCCGGTCTTCAGCATGTTGGTGCCGACAAATTCCGCGTTCGCCACCGTCTTCTTGATCGCCTCACGTATGACCTTAAAGTCTTCCGCGAGGGCAGCACGGCTGGTCGTGTCAAGCGCGGCGTCTGAAGCGGCCAGTACCTTCTCTTTCATCTGAAGCAAAAGATCAGAGACATTACCACCTGCTGACAGGGCGACGTCCACTGTCGATTGGGCCCGATCGAGCGAGTTCTTGACGGCGTTCAATGATGACGACTGGCCGCGTAGATTCTGCGCAATCGCCCAGGTCGAACCATTGTCGACCGCTGTGTCGACCTTTCGCCCTGTACTGATACGATTTTGAGTTGTCCTCAGCTCCATCGAGGTGGTGGTGAGGTTTTGCAGGGCGACATACGCCCCTACATTGGTGTTTATGCTATTTTCCATAGCGATAACCCTTGTTCACGAGTATTCAATTTCCATTTTAGAAATTGAGCAGCATTTTGCCGCACCGACCGTTTTATACATCGACCGTAAACAAAGGGTAAATACTTAAATTTATTTTAAGTAATGATAGTTATTATTCTGTATATTGATATTAATACTTATAATTATCTAAACGATGAGGGATTTTAAGCGATAGAGAACATCCATCGCTTCACGCGGCGACATGCCATCAAGGTCCAAGGCCCGCAGGTCCTCCTCGACCTTGGACGGCTCAATCTGCGGGGTCGCTGCCGTAGCAACAGTCGAAAACAGCGGCAGGTCATCCAGCCTTACGGGAGACGCGGTCTCGCTCTCCAAGCGCTGCAAGACCTCGCGGGCGCGGGCCACCACCGCCATCGGTACGCCGGCCAGCTTGGCCACCTGCACGCCATAGGAGCGATCAGCCGGTCCCGGCTTGGCCTCATGCAGGAAGACCAGATCGCCGTTCCATTCCTTGGCCCGGAGCGACAGATTGCCGACACTGGCCAGCCGGGTCTCAAGCTTGGCCAGCTCGTGATAGTGGGTGGCAAACAGGGCGCGGCAGCGGTTGACGTCATGCAGCGCCTCAGCGCAGGCCCAGGCAATGGCCAGACCATCATAGGTCGCGGTGCCCCGGCCAATCTCGTCCAGAATGACCAAGGATCTGGCCGTGGCTTGGGTTAGGATAGCGGCCGTCTCGACCATCTCGGTCATGAAGGTCGAGCGGCCACGGGCCAGATCATCCCCGGCCCCGACGCGGCTAAAGAGCCGGTCCACCACCCCGAGGCGCAGGCGCGTGGCGGGCACATAGGCTCCGGCCTGAGCCAGCACCGCCAAAAGCGCGTTCTGACGCAGGAAGGTAGACTTACCGGCCATGTTCGGCCCCGTCACCACCGCCAGCCGCACCCCGGCCAGCCCCGCCCCATCGAGCAGGCAGTCATTGGGCGTAAAGGGCAGGCCCTGACGCTTGACCGCCGCCTCAACGACCGGATGGCGCGCGCCTTCGGCCTCGAAGACCAGACTATCGTCAATGATCGGGCGAACGGCCTGAACATCATCGGCCCATTCGGACAGGGCAGCGGCAACATCAATCCGCGCGGCCCCTTCGGCAGCGGCTTGGATCGGCGCGGCGAGGGCCTGCGCCTCCGCCCGCCAGTGCTCAAAGGTCTGGACCTCGATGGCCAGCACCCGCTCCGCCGCCTGCGCGATCTTGGCGTCCAGTTCAGCCAGTTCCGTGGTCGTAAACCGCACCTGATTGGCGAGGGTCTGGCGATGGATGAAGCGGGTATTCCAAGGCGGCTGGAACAGGGCCTCGCTCTGCTTGGCCGTGGCCTCGACGAAATAGCCGAGCACGGCATTGTGCTTGATCTTGAGGGGAACGCCGGTCTCGGCGATCAGGGCCTGTTCCAGCGCAGCCACCACCCTGCGGCTATCGTCGCGCAGGGCTCTGGTCTGGTCTAGTTCGGGCCGCGCGCCGGGCGCGACAAAACCGCCGTCGCGGGCTTGGGCGGGCAGGTCTTCTCCGAGATTTTCGCTGAGGTTTGCGAGGAACCGCGCAAGGTCCGGATGAAGCGAAGGGGTCAGGGCCGATAGGGCCCCTGCAATCTCCGGCGGTGGTCCATCCATACCGCCTTGCCCCGCACCAGTCAGAACCGCAGCGGCGATGGCCTCGCCCGCCTTCAGCCCATCACGCAGACAGCCCAGATCGCGTGGCCCGCCTCGGCCCAGCGCCAGACGCGACAGGGCGCGGGCCATGTCGCCAGAGCCCTTGAGCTGATCGCGCAACCGCGCGCGAAGGCTACGGCGCTCGAGGAACCAGCCCACGGCGTCGAGCCGCGCGCCTATGGCGAGGGGCGACAGAAGCGGCCTTGCCAGACGCGCCGCCAAGAGCCGCGCCCCACCCGCCGTTACGGTCCGGTCAATCGCCGCCAGAAGCGAGCCTTCGCGGCCTCCGTTCTGGGTCCGGTCGATCTCAAGGCTAAAGCGCGTGGCCGGATCGATGGCCATAATGTCCGAAGCCCCCGCGCGGCGCGGGGGACGCAGGGCCGGAAGCTTACCGGCCTGTGTGGTCTCCAGATGGGCCGCGATCAGGCCTAGGGCCGAGATCTCAGCCCCCGTCAGGGCGCCGAACCCGTCGAGCGTATCAACGCCATAGAGCCGCTTCAGCCGCGCCTCTGATGCGCCCGGCTCTGCCAAGGCCGAAGCCATCGGCTGGACCAGACCCGATACGGCCTTCAGAGCCGCCGACACGACCTCATCGGCAAAGAGGCGGTCTGGCACCAATATTTCGGACGGCTGCAGGGCCGCCAGCGCGGCGGCCAAACCTTCACGCTCCATCACCAGCGCCTCGACATCACCGGTCGATAGCTCGACACTGGCCACAGAAGCCTGCCCGCCGCGCACGGCAATGGCGGCCAGCCGATTGGCTCCACGCGCATCTAAGAGGCCATCTTCGGTCAGGGTGCCCGGCGTGACGATGCGAACCACATCGCGCCGTACGATGGATTTATAGCCGCGCTTCTTGGCCTCAGCCGGGTCTTCCATCTGTTCGCAGACCGCGACCTTAAAGCCGCTGCGGATCAGCTTGGCCAGATAGGCTTCCGAGGCGTGGACCGGCACACCGCACATGGGGATCGGCTCGCCGCCATGACTGCCGCGCTTGGTCAGCGCAATGCCCAAGGCCTCCGCAGCCTTGACCGCATCGTCAAAGAACAGTTCGTAAAAATCGCCCATGCGAAAGAACACTAGCGCATCGGGCTGGCGCGACTTGGCGTCAAAATATTGCGCCATCACCGGGGTGGTGTCGGGATGGATCTGGGGGGTAAGAATCACGGAATCCGGAGCGGTCATGTGCGCCAGACTAGAGGGCTTTGGCCGTCAGGTTAAGCTTTTGTAAAGGATTTGAACTGCTGGCGCAGCGGCTTGGCGTTTACAGGCCCATCGCCTTCGGTCCTAATGGGATCAACCGTCCTAAGAACGCCTCAGGGAAGCCCGCTCCATGTCTGCCATCCACAAGGCCCTCGCGGCTCACAGCACCAATCCCACCCTGCCCGGCTATGTGGCCATGGCCAGCAAGGACGGCGTTCTGATCTATAGCGGCGCCTTTGGACCCAAGGCCTTGGGCAGCGATCAGGCCCTCAGCGTCGACGATGTCTTCTTTATTGCCTCCATGACCAAGGCCATCACCACCGTCGCGGCCATGCAGTTGGTCGAGCAGGGCCTGATTGATCTGGACCAGCCCTTGGGCAGCATCCTGCCCGCCTTGGCCAGTCGCAAGGTTCTGGAAGGCTTTAAGGGCACCGGCGAGCCGACCCTGCGCGAGGCCGCTGGCCCCATCACCCTTCGCCAGCTTTTGACCCACACATCGGGCTTTGCCTATGACTTGTGGAACGCTGATCTAGTGCGCTATGCCCAGCAGGCGGGGACACCGGGTATCGGCACGGGCCTGAAGGCCGCTTTGGACCTGCCGCTGGTCTTTGATCCGGGCACCCAGTGGGAATATGGCATCGGAATTGACTGGGCCGGATTGGTCGTCGAGGCGGTCAGCGGCAAGACTTTGGATGTCTATGTCCGCGACCATATTACCGGCCCGCTCGGCATGGCTGACACCCACTTCTTGCCCGGACCTGAACAGTTGGCAAGGCTGGCAGGGCTGCACGCCCGTGGCCCGGACGGGTCCCTGATGCCCTTTGCCTTGCCGATTAACGAGACCCCCGAATTTTGGGGCGGCGGCGGCGGGCTCTACAGCACAGCGCCAGACTATCTGGCCTTCTTGCAGATGCTGTTAGGGCGCGGACAAGGGGCCAATGGCGCGCGCATCCTGGCGGATAAGACCGTGTCCCTGATGAGCACCAATCAGATCGGCGATCTGCCCTTGCGCCACCTGGATAGCCAGATGCCGTTCCTGACCTCGGACCTGAATGCAGGACCCGCTATCGGCTTGACGGAAGATGCGGGGTGGGGCCTAGGCTTTGCCATTAATCCCAAGACCGGACCCCATGGCCGCAGCACAGGCAGCTTGGCTTGGGCGGGGCTGGCCAATACCTACTATTGGGCCGATCCTGAGGCGGGCGTCGCAGGGGTTTTGATGACCCAACTCCTGCCCTTTGCTGATCCAGCGGTGCTGGCCCTTTTCAAGGATTTCGAGCGGGCGGTTTACGCGGCCTGAGGTGGCCTAGTCGCCGGTAATATCTTCCCAGAAGGCCTTGGCCTTGCCCAAGAAGCCTGCCGATTGCGGGTGCTGGGCGTCGCCGTAAGACCCGGCCAGTTCGCGCAGCAATTCCTTCTGACGGGTGCTGAGCTTGGTCGGGGTTTCGACAAACAGCTCGACCACCAGATCGCCGCGTTCGCGCGACCGCAAGGACGGCATGCCCTTGCCCTTGAGCCGGATGGTGCGGCCGCTCTGGGCGCCTTCCGGCACCTTGACCTTGATGCGGCAATCGCTGTCGCTGCCCTCTGCGCCCATCAGGCACGGGGCCTCGATCTCGCCGCCCAGCGCCGCTGTGGTCATGGGCACAGGCACGGTGCACATCAGATCCAGCCCATCGCGTTCGAAAAGCTCATGGGGCTGGACCGACAGGAAAATATAGAGGTCGCCGCGTGGGCCGCCGCGCGCGCCCGCATCACCCTCACCGGCCAGCCGGATCCGTGCGCCATCATCAACGCCCGCTGGAATACGGACCTGAAGGGTGCGCTCGCGCCGCACCTGGCCGTGACCGTGACAGGTCTGGCAAGGGTCTGCGATCACCCGGCCCGCGCCATTACAGCGTGGGCAGGCCCGCTCGATAGCAAAAAAGCCTTGGGTCGCGCGCACACGTCCCGCGCCGCCGCAGGTCGTGCAGGTGGTCGGGCTGGTCCCGGCCTTGGCGCCGGAGCCTGAACAGGGCTCGCAGGTGATGGAGGAGGGAACGGTGATCTCGACCTCGGCGCTGGCATAGGCCTGCTCCAGCGAGATTTCCAAATCATAGCGCAGGTCTTGGCCGCGCGCAGGGCCTTGCGAGCGGCCGCGCTGACCACCGCCGAACATGTCACCAAAGACGTCGCCGAACACATCATTGAAGATATCGTTGACGTCACCAAAGCCGCCGCCGCCGCCTCGGCCCCCACCCATGCCATTGACGCCCTCAGGGCCAAACCGGTCATAGGCGGCGCGCTTTTGCGGATCGGACAGGACTGAATAGGCCTCGTTGACCTCTTTAAATCGGCCTTCGGATTCGGTGCAGCCGGGATTGCGATCAGGGTGGTGCTGCATGGCGGCCTTGCGGAAGGCCGACTTCATCTCGGCCGCATCGGCCTCGCGGGTCACCCCAAGGATTTCGTAATAGTCGCGCGCCATGTCTGAACCGGTGCCTATCGCAAAGGGGATCTCATCTGCCGAAGAGGGTGGCCAAGACCGGCGTCATTGGCAAGGGGGCAGAGCGGAGCCGAGAGAAGGACAAGCGGCCCCCCGCTGCCCGCGCCTCCAGATCATCTCCGAAGGGGCAGGTCGCAAGGGCCGATAGTCACTATTTCGACTTGTCGTCGTCGACCTCTTCGAATTCAGCGTCAACAACGCCGTCATCGCTTTGGTCATGCTCATCGTCATCGCCGCCAGGCTGCTGGGCATACATGGCTTCGCCAAGCTTCATCGAGGCCTGAGCCAAGGTTTGCGTCTTGGCCTTGATCTCGTCGGCCTCTTCGCCTTCCAGCGCCGTCTTCAGCTCCGCAATGGCGGTTTCAATCGCGCCCTTTTCAGGGGCACCGACCTTGTCGCCATGCTCGGCCATCGCCTTTTCGGTGGAGTGGATCAGGGCCTCGCCTTGATTGCGGGCCTCAACCGTTTCCTTACGCTTCTTATCGCTGGCCGAGTTGGCTTCGGCTTCCTTGACCATCTGTTCGATGTCGGCATCCGACAGTCCACCATTGGCTTGGATGCGGATCGACTGCTCCTTAGCGGTCGCCTTATCCTTGGCCTGCACATTGACGATACCGTTGGCGTCGATGTCGAAGGTCACCTCAACCTGAGGCACGCCGCGCGGCGCCGGAGGGATGCCGACCAGATCGAACTGGCCCAGCATCTTGTTGTCCTGGGCCATCGGGCGTTCGCCTTGGAACACGCGGATGGTCACAGCGTTTTGGTTATCGTCCGCCGTCGAGAAGGTCTGGCTGCGCTTGGTCGGGATGGTGGTGTTGCGCTCAATCAAAGGCGTGAACACGCCGCCGAGGGTCTCGATGCCCAAGGTCAGAGGCGTCACGTCGAGCAGTAGCACGTCCTTGACGTCGCCCTGCAGAACGCCAGCCTGAACGGCGGCGCCCAGAGCCACGACCTCATCGGGATTGACGCCCGTATGGGGTTCACGGCCAAAGAAGGCCTTCACCGCCTCGACGACCTTGGGCATGCGGGTCATACCGCCGACCAGCACGACCTCGTCGATCTCCGACTTCTTGATGCCAGCATCCTTGAGGGCCTGCTCGCAAGGCGCGATGGTGCGGGCCACCAGATCATCGACCAAGGCTTCAAGCTTGGCGCGGGTGATCTTGATATTGAGGTGCAGGGGGCCAGAAGCGTTCATCGAGATGAAGGGCAGGTTCACTTCGTACTGAGCCGTGAAGGACAGTTCCTTCTTGGCCTTTTCGGCCTCTTCCTTCAGGCGCTGAAGAGCGAGCTTGTCCTTGCGCAGGTCGACGCTGGATTCCTTTTTGAACTCGTCGGCCAGATAGTCGACCAGACGCAGGTCGAAATCTTCACCGCCGAGGAAGGTGTCGCCGTTGGTGGCCTTGACCTCAAAGATGCCGTCGCCAATTTCCAGAACCGAAATATCGAAGGTGCCGCCGCCCAGATCGTAAACCGCGATCTTCTTGCCGACATTCATGTCGAGGCCATAGGCCAAGGCCGCAGCGGTCGGCTCGTTGATGATGCGCAGGACCTCAAGACCGGCAATCTTGCCCGCATCCTTGGTGGCCTGACGCTGAGCATCGTTGAAATAGGCCGGAACGGTAATGACCGCCTTTTCGACCTTTTCGCCGAGGTGCGCTTCAGCCGCTTCCTTCATCTTCCCCAGAATGAAGGCCGAGACCTGCTGGGGCGAATAGTCCTTGCCGTGGGCGCGGACCCAAGCGTCGCCGCCGGGACCCTTGACGATGTCGTAAGGCACCATGCCCTTGTCCTTGGCCACCACCGGATCGTCGAAATTCCGACCGATCAGACGCTTGATGGCAAAGAGGGTGTTGGAGGGGTTGGTCACGGCCTGACGCTTGGCGGGCTGGCCGACCAGGCGGTCGCCATCGTCGAGGAAGGCGACAACGGACGGCGTGGTGCGCGCGCCCTCGGCGTTCTCGATGACCCGGGGGGTCTTGCCGTCCATGATGGCCACACACGAATTGGTGGTGCCAAGGTCAATACCAATAATCTTACTCATGAGATCTGTCGCTCCATAACTGGCGGACGGTCTAGTCAGGCCTTGGGACAAGCGCCCGGTTTGAATTGCGTCCCCGGTTCGAAAGGGTCTCCGAATTAGAGCCGCGGATGCGGACCCTCAACGGTCGTTAAATGCCATGCGAAAAACACTCGCTGCGAAGCCGCATATAGGCAGCCATGGGGTCTTAGCAAGGGCTAATGACCCAACGAATGTGTGGACCTTCGCATAATCGCGTCTTCGAGGCCCTCATGGACCTCAAAAACCCTTTTTCCGCAACCATGAATCGACCCGACCGAGCTGTTCCGATTTGAAGCGGACATTCTGACGCGCGCTGCCAAGGGCCGCATTGGCTCTGGCCCGATCCTCTGGCCGGACCGACTTGTCGATATAGTCGGCAAGGGTTTGAACCATGGCCGGATCTTGCGTGCCGGACAGGAGGCTCGGCATGAATTGGGCCGAGGCCATAGAGTCGAGGCCCTTAGCGATTCGCTCCAGATGATCGAGCGAAAATTGCCAAGCCATGACCTCATGGTTCCCAGAGACGCGCTGGATC
>Ga0214919_10003707_pt1 | contig 22856 bp, 26 predicted proteins | sample LL1503_MetaG_FD_177994 | JGI IMG/M metagenome (GOLD analysis project Ga0214919, IMG submission 177994) | Freshwater microbial communities from Lake Lanier, Atlanta, Georgia, United States - LL-1503 | ecosystem: Environmental > Aquatic > Freshwater > Lake | place: USA: Georgia | collected... | reverse complement strand
AGTGCCACATGAAGTTCTAAATGCTAAGCATCATGAACGCGAAGCAGCAATCATTGCTCGTGCAGGTGTTAAAGGTGCCGTAACTGTTGCAACAAACATGGCTGGTCGAGGCACCGACATCATGCTGGGTGGAAATCCTGAATTTATGGCAGATTTTGAATTACAGCGCCGTGGTCTTTCACCAGTTGATAACGCAGAAGATTATGAAAAGGCGTGGCCAGAGGAGATTTCTCGTCAGAAGGAATCTATTGCCCTTGGTCATGAAGAAGTGATTGCGCTAGGTGGTCTTTATGTTTTAGGAACCGAGCGACATGAATCTCGACGCATTGATAATCAGCTGCGTGGTCGCTCTGGACGCCAAGGTGATCCTGGTGAGTCACGTTTCTATCTTTCTCTAGAAGATGAACTGATGCGTCGATTTAACTCTGGAATGGTTGAGCGCTTCTTAACAGCTGCAGGAATCCCAGAAGATGCGCCTATTGAATCCAAAATGGTGAGCAATGCGATTCGCTCGGCTCAAACTCAAGTTGAATCTCAGAACTTCGAAATGCGAAAGAATGTTTTGAAGTATGACGATGTCATGAATCGCCAACGGCAAGTTGTTTATAGTGAGCGACGAATGGTTCTAGAAGGTGCTGATATCAAGGACCAGGTTGCCTCTTTTGTTAAAGATACATTAACAGCTTATGTAACTATGGCTACCTCAAAGGGATATTCTGAGGATTGGGACTTAGAAACTTTATGGACTGCTCTTAAAACCGTTTACCCAGTCTCCTTTACAATTGATGAACTTATTGCCCGTGCTGGTTCACGCAGTGGACTTGATGCTGAGTATTTAATTGCCGCAATTATTGAGGATTCTCAATCGGCTTATACCCTTCGCGAGCAAACATTAGGATCAGATGTTATGCGTGAATTAGAGCGAAAGGTTTTGCTCTCTGTCTTAGATCGCAAATGGCGTGAACATCTCTATGAGATGGATTACTTGCAAGAGGGAATTGGGCTACGTGCTATGGCACAACGAGATCCTCTAGTTGAATACCAGCGTGAAGGTTTTGATTTATTCTCAGCGATGATGGATGCAATTAAAGAAGAAATTGCAGGATTCCTATTCAATATTGAAGTATCAGTTGAGGCTTCAAGCAATGAAGTTAGTGGTGTAGGGCTTGAAGCAAAGACGATGCCAAGCACCGGAATTCAATACACTGCTGCAGATGAATCTGGTGTGATAACTACTGGAGAGATTTCACGAAATGCACCTTGTCCCTGTGGCTCAGGTAAGAAATATAAGCGTTGCCATGGTGGTTCTTAGAGCAAGATAAGTTCGGTACACAACCACCGCTTATCAATGCCTTCAAACCGAACAAGCATGGCACGTAATCTATTCTCGAATCGAACGGTGATAGTTGCTTCACAAATACCATCTAACGGCTCTTGTATGTGAATCTTACGAATATGTCCAATGCTCTTCTGTGAACCAGATTGCCGAACCAATTCAGAGAAAATTCTGTGATGACAACGTGATTCAACTTGTCGGGGAGAACGGCGTCCTGCCCAAATTTCAACAATCGAATGAGCAAAACGCTCCGTCCATAGTTTTAGGTCAGGAAGATCTCTGGCAGAGGTAGGTTCAGGCGCAAAATCTGGATCAAACTCATCACCAAATCGAGATGGAACTAAGTAAAGCTTGCTGGGCTTAGGTGATTTAGGTAGCCCTTGTGGCCTAAAGATCTCTAACAGTGGATGCTGCCAATCCATATTTGTGGCACTGGTTAGCTTCTCAATGCGAAAACTGCTTATAGATATCTCTTCTGCTACTCGGTTAGTTGTCATGAGTAAAGAGTCCAACTAATCATACTAACTTTGCTCAACTATAAGGTTGATTTCTTCTCATCACAAAGAATGAGTGTGGATACAGCAATGAGCTTTGTCCGCCTATGCAATTAGGTGCACTTATGAGAAAACCACCTTCAAGTAGTCGATCCAGAATGCCACTAGCAATTACCCTTATAGCTGCCTCCTTTATTTCTGCATTCCTTTTAGCCACTTTTTCCCAATCAACGACACAGTATTGGGTTGCAACTATTGATTTACAGGGTGGACATCAAATCTCGACTGGAGATCTCTCTTTAGTGGAAATGGATTTAGCAGCAAGTTCAATCATTTATCTAAACAAAGATCTAGATCCTCTAGGACAAGTTGTCATTAAGAACATCGTTGCTGGGGAAGTGATGAGTGTTAATTCAGTGAGTTCTACGGCTAAAACGATGGCCAGTAGCGCAGTTCCCTTGAGTATTCGATCTGTCGACCTTGCTGCTGGAATCTATGTTGGTGCACTGGTAGATATCTACTGGGTGATTGATAGTCTTAACGGAGAAGCACCTCAGGAACCAGTTCTCATTCTCGGTAGCGTTCCAATAATTAGCGCAGATGTGAAGAATAAGAACTTTGGGACAGATGCTGCGATTACCGTTTCAGTGGAGCAAACCCAAGTTCTACGTCTATTGAGCGCAACTACTTTTGGTCGCCTGGTTGTGATTAGTTCTAATGTCTAGTCAAGTATTACCCGTTGTTATCACAGCCATATCAGATGCCCAGTTTGAAGGCTTTGTTTCAGGAACTTTATTTGCTCAAGGGTGGAGTGTAGTTTTTAGAGCTATTGACATAGATGCTCTAGATAGATTTTGCTTAAGTAATCCAGAACAAGCCACAAGTTCACTTCTCATCTATTCTCCAGATCTTCCAGGAATTTCAAGTGATGTGGTTAAGAACTTAACTACAAAGGTGAGGCAAGTTGTCGGATTTTCTTCAAAAATTAATCCCGAGTATGCAGACTTACATCCAAATCCAGAGACTGCCACTGACCTGGTGAGCATAATACGAGGTTTTGTTCGAGCACCAATGCTTCGACAAGTTAGCCAGATAAGTCGGACTAATCGCAAAGCACATGTTTTGGCGATTGGATCTGCTGGCAGCGACACTGGATGTACGACAATTGCAATCAATGTGGCTATGGAGTTAAGCGTCTTAGGAAAATCAACCTTACTCATCGATGCAAATTTTAGAGCACCTTCCATAGCTGCCCTTATTGCAATTCGCAATGTGCAATCTGAATCAGGATGGAGAACAATTGCACCTCAGCTAGCAATTGCTGAGATAACTCAGAAAGAGGCTGGAACTATTGATGATTTAATGGAGAGTGCAACAGAAATCTTTGACAATATCGTTATTGATTTAGGATCTATTTCCGGGCTCTCAAATCGATTAACTGATAGGCGTTGGACATCAACTATGACGACATGGAGTTGTGACCACGGAGATGAACTAATGGTTATTGCTCGCCCAGATTTGCTGGGAACGCACCGATTAGGACAAGTTTGTGCTTTGCTTGAAAAGACATCAATAAGATCTGCATTGAGTTTCACACTCAATATGCGATCCCAAGGCAAAAAAGGCGCTGAAGAAGAAGCTCAATTCTTAGCTATTACTACGAAATTGAGACCTCTATGCGTTCGCGTTATCGGCCGTGATTTGCGAGCGACATCTAAAGCCCTAGAAGAGAAAGCCACACTGATTGAGGTCAATATGCGCTCTGTCATGCGTAAATCGATTGCAAAAATAGCCAGTGAGCTCGAGCGCTAACTTCTAATACTATTAAGGCATGCGAGCCTATCTTCCAATTTCACATGATGAGCTTGTGGCCTTCCTTGATTCAGGAAGTAAAACCCTCGAATTGATTTTAGCTCCTACCCCATTCTATGTCGGTGAAAATGATGATTTAGATGAAGAAGAACTAGAGTATCTATTATCTCTGCAGGCAGCCCAAGAAGCACTCGAACTTTGTTCCTCAAATAAAGCCCCCGGAATTGTTCTAGCTGTTGAGTTAAAAGCTGGACAAATTAATACAGTTCATGAAAATTCAGTAACTCTTAACTCTGCAATTTCTTGGGAGCAGGTGCAATGTGCACTACTTCTTTTTCCTGATGAAGAAGAACTCATCTGGTTTGCCACCCAAGAAATCGAATTGAATTTAGGAGAGTGGAAGTAAAGTGCCCCAGTTTGAAACTTTGATTCATGGGCGTAGCTCACTAACTATTGATCAGGGACGTAGGTTGCGTGAGCTAGTTGCTGACTGGCAATTGCTCTCAGATCTCTCTTTTGCAGATCTCATTCTTTGGGTTCCCATCCGAAAAGACATGAAAATGTGGCCAACTGGGCATGTGGCTGTAGCACACATTCGTCCAACTACTGCAGCAACAGTTTTCACTAATGATGTAATTGGTGATGAAGTCATGTGGGGGAGTCGTCCTAGAATTGACTCTGCATTATCTAGTGGAGAAATCGTTCTTGATTCAGAGATCGAACAATTCGGTGATATCAAGCTGAAAGAAGAAGCCATCCCCGTACTTTTTGATGGTCAAGTTATAGCAGTCATCACAAGACATCGAAATGCCGAGTTGATGCGCTCTCCAAGTCGACTTGAATTAAATTATCGGGAAATAGCACATAGCCTTTATCGAATGGTGGCTCAGGGTTCATTTCCATATTCAGACACAGGTTCACTTTTTGAACCGGTACCACGTGTGGGAGATGGATTGATTCGCTTAGATATCAATGGTGTTATTTCATATGCCAGCCCAAATGCCAGATCTGCATTTAGCAGAATGGGATGGAAAAATGAGATTGAGAATAACAAGCTCGGTGAAGTGGCTGAATCAGTTGCCAAAAATTCTCCAAACCCACATGAAGAAGGAGTTCGTACCCGCCTTAATGGAAAGACTTTGAGACGTGTCGAGATTGATAATCAAGGCGCAACTATTGACCTGCTTGTAATGCCATTGTTACAAGGTGAAGATCGAATTGGTGCCATTGTTTTATTACAAAATGTGACTGAACTTCGCAGACGAGACAGAGAGCTAGTAACTAAAGATGCAACTATTCGAGAAATTCATCACCGTGTTAAAAATAATTTGCAAACAGTTTCAGCACTTCTGCGGTTACAAGCTCGACGAATTGATGACCCGAGCGCATCTTCGGCACTCAATGAAGCTGTAAGGCGAATCGCCTCAATCGCACTAGTTCACGACACGCTTTCTTCAAGTAGCGAAAATACAGTTGCCTTTGATGAAGTTCTTACTAGTTTGATAACTCATGCACTTGAATTGAGCCCTCGAATGGGGGAGTTGCGAATTGAAAGAAAAGGTGAGCTTGGTTCACTTGAATCTAGGCTAGCAACACCGCTCTCACTAGTTGTTACGGAGTTGATTCACAATGCCTTAGAACACGGTTTGGCCGAACAAGGTTCAGTACTTTCTATTGATTTATCTCGATATAGCAATGAGTGCGTTATTAACATAACCGATGATGGAATCGGGCTGCCTGAAGGTTTTGATCTAGCAACATCTTCAAACCTAGGCCTTCAGATTGTAAGGACATTGACGGAAAATGAACTCAAAGGAGTTTTAAAATTACAATCTACGGATTCAGGTACACAAGCAAACTTGCGGTTCCCGCTTTAGAATTGGTTTTGTTGCTCGATTAAACGCGCACGGTTACGGGCAGCGCGACGCTTTAGAGCTCGGCGCTCATCTTCTGAAAGCCCGCCCCAAACTCCAGCATCTTGTCCGCTCTCAAGGGCCCAAGCAAGACATGGCTCCTTAACGATGCAACGATTACAAACCTTTTTCGCTTCTTCAATTTGGGTAATCGCGGGTCCAGTATTTCCAACTGGGAAGAAGAGTTCAGGATCTTCATCACGACAGGCTGATTGATGTCGCCAATCCATGGAATGCCCCCTTCATATAAAAGATTTGGGCATACCCAAATCACGTGAATTCTTTCGGTGGATATACGCACATTAATGTTGCGCAAGAAGGTAATTCTCCCTTGTTATGCGGTGATTAACAAGGATGAAGTGAAAAAAAATCTGAAAATTAGGGTGATATGCATCAAGTCAGTGCCCCCGACAGGAATCGAACCTGTGCACCCGCCTCCGGAGGGCGGTGCTCTATCCCCTGAGCTACGGGGGCTCATGAGCATGAGTAGATTATCAGCGGGTGCAGTTATTGCGCGTTACTGTCAGAATGGGCGCTATGAGTTCAATCGCATATTTTGCAACAGGTTGCTTTTGGGGCGCTGAGCGTCGCTTTTGGCAGATGAATGGCGTCACAGAAACTTCTGTTGGATACATGGGTGGCACGCGTCCAAACCCTTCATATGAACAAGTCTGCACAGGAGTCACAGGTCACGCTGAAATGGTTGAAGTCAGATTTGATGAGTCAAAAGTGAGTTATCAGAGATTGCTTGAAGAGTTTTGGACCATACATGATCCAACATCTTTAAATCAACAAGGTGGAGATATTGGAACGCAATACAGGAGTGCTGTTTATACAACCACTCCTGAGCAATATGTGACTGCAGTAAATTCTCGAGATGTCTATCAAAGCGTTTTGACTGCTGCAGGTCTAGATGAGATTGTGACTGAGATTAAGAGCTCTGAAGGTGTTGCATACTTCTTAGCCGAGGAATATCACCAAAAGTATTTGCAGAAAAACCCTAATGGTTATGACTGCCATTCAAGCACAGGCATTGCATATCCAAGTGCAGGAATACATGCATGAGTGAGAAAAACTATCCAGTTGTAATAGATGAAGCGGCGCTTAAAGCTAAACTTGACCCACTTTCATACGAAGTTTTGCGCAATGCTGCAACTGAACGACCATTTACTGGTGAATACACTGATACTGACAAAGTAGGTGTCTATAAGTGCAAAGCGTGCAGCGCAGAACTTTTCCGCAGTGAAACTAAGTTTCACTCTGGATGTGGCTGGCCATCTTTCTATGCTCCAACGGCAGATGATGCTGTTGAGCTTATTGAAGATCGTTCACTATTTCCACGTGTTAGAACTGAAGTGCGATGTGCAGCTTGTGGTTCACACCTAGGTCACATTTTTAAAGGTGAGGGTTATGACGTCCCAACAGATGAGCGCTGGTGCATAAACTCAGTCTCATTAATCCTCGAGGATATTTAATAGTCCAACCCGCGGCTTTCATGTACTGCTTGATAGCAATACCAGGCAACAACACTTCGGTAAGGATGCAACTTCTCACCCTTTGCATCTAAATCTTTAGCCAAAGTTTCTTCCTTGTTCTTGTGGATTATGTCCCAACCCCGGCGCACTGCTAAATCTCCAGTAGGCCAAACATTCAAGCGCCCCAGTTGAAACATCATAAACATCTCAACAGTCCAGCGCCCAATGCCCCATAGTGAAGTTAACTTGTCATAAATCTGTTGATCATCGTGGATTTCATCGATGGTATCTATGAGAATTGATTTATCGGCAACAGCCCCAGCAAGGCCTTTTAATGTGCGGACTTTTGCACCAGATACACCTATTTCTCGCAAGGAAACTTCATCGAGTTGAATTAACTTCTTAGCGTTAATCGATCCCTTACAAAGATCAATCAGGCGTCCATGAATAGTCTCAGCAGCTTTTACCGCTAACTGTTGGGAGATGACTGAACTTACCAAGGACTCAAAATTAGACTCCGTGGGAACGTTACGACCTATTGTGCACAGCGGGCGACGATCTATCAACGGAGCAAACTTGCGATCCATCTCTGCAACTTCAGCAACAATGCGTCGCATTTTTTGTGCAGAGTGGACTACCATAAATTAGAGGGAGAATGTTGGGTATTCATCAGTAACCATAAGAAGTGCATAACCGGCAATACGGTTCCAAAATGCAATAGTTCCGACAACACCTTCAGCACACCACTCAGGATAATTTCCAGTAAATACAACACTTACCCAAGCAAAGATTGTTAGGAAAATGGCATAGATTGCATAAGCAAAACCAACTACATAAAGAGGAATTGCTAAGAACCACTTCACAAGGGGGAGATAGCGATTGAGGGCCTTTGGGTCCACCTCGGGAAAAGTCACACTTACAACATCGTTTTCTTCCAATGAAGGATATTCATCTGTAAGTACGAGCAGATATGCATCAACACGTGTTGATAGTGAGATAAAGGCTTCATTGAAAGCCAATAAATATGACGGGTATGCCTGGCGGAAAACTATTGACAGAGCTACAGGCAGAACAAAAAATCCTGTTACCCATGACATGTTGCCAGAATCAAATTGTTGCGGTGCAAAGGATGCAATAAATATTGCCATTGGCACCATAAGGATGATGCGAAAAAGTACGGTCATTCGATTTCGCTCGGTTAGGGACACATCAATCTGGGTTTCAATTTGATTACTCATACCCTCCAATTTAGTCCTAATTTGGTCTCAACTATTGCCATTTACAGTGCTGATGCCCTATTTTGCAGTCTCTTGCGGAATTATTTGCAGGTTTTACAGTTTGCGGAGGCGTTCTATGGCTGGAATCAAGGAAGTTGCAGAGGAAGCCGGGGTCTCAACGGCAACTGTTTCACGCGCCCTTCGCGGTCTTCACCATGTAAATGACTCCACTCGATCAAAGATTCTTGCAGCTGCCGAGAAATTGAATTACCCGCTCACCCCAATTAAAGGCAGTACCGCCACTGGACGAACAAATAGCGTGGGAGTTGTAGCACCTTATATTTCACGTTGGTATTTCTCACAAGTAATTAGTGGGGCAGAACAGGCGTTGCGTGAAGCCGGACTTGATCTACTTCTCTATAACTTCAGCCAGATGAAGGGCCGTGAGAGGCTATTTCAACACCAGTTACTCAAGGGCCGAGTTGACGCACTCATTGTTATCAGCTTGCCACCAACAGTGGAGGAATTTGATTCCATGCTTAGCCTTGGAATTCCAATTGCTTTAGTTGGCATGGAACATGAAAAGTGTGCCTCAGTAAAAATTGATGATATTGCCGGTGCTCGTTCTGCAACACAACATTTGGTTAATCAAGGCCATAAGAAAATCGGATTGATGTCAGGGCGTCCTGATGATCCATTTAACTTCAGTGTTCCACAAGATCGGCGTAAAGGTTTTATGCAAGTGTTGGCTGAAAATGGCTTGGAGTGGTTACCTCAAAGAGAAGTCCATGGTGATTTCACGATGCACACTGCCGCCCGCGCAATGGATGATTTGTTAGCTAGACCTAACCGACCAACAGCCATATTTTGTGAATCTGATGAGATGGCCATGGGAGCCATGCAAGCACTTCGCAGGCATGGATTAAAGGCACCAGATGATATTTCGATTGTTGGCTTTGATGGCCATGAAATGGCTGAGTTTTCAGAGCTAACAACTATTGAGCAACCCGTGCAATTGATGGGTGAAATGGCAGCTTGGTCAATTATGGAGAGGTTACGCAAACCAAATATTGATCCTCCGTCACTAGTACTTCCAACAACATTGGTTGTACGAAACTCAACACGTCGAATTAGCCCAGAAGAGGCTTAGTTTTAGCCTCTTTCATTTAATGAGCGAGGCAGGGTAACCTTGCCGCTATGTCCGATAACAACGTTGTTGCGCCATCGCTGAGTGAACTTCTTACCCATAGCTCTGAAAAGTGGCGTGGATTTCCAGCAGATGTTTTGCCTCTTCCAGTTATGGAGATGGACTTTCCTATAGCGCAGCCAATTCGCGATGTGTTGATTGAGATGGTGAATCATTCAGACCTTGGATATTTAGGCCCAGTTCCTGAGTTAGCTGATGGCTTCGCAGTTTTTTGCGCCCAGCGTTGGGGTTGGGAGATAGATAAGTCCCAAGTGCGAATTGCTGCAGATGTCGGAGTTGGATGTGTTGAAGTTCTACGCGTCTTTACAAACCCAGGTGATCGCATTCTTATCAACTCTCCTGTCTATCAAAATTTCTACAATTGGCTAAACGAAGTTAAGTTAGAAAAAGTTGATATACCTTTTATAAACTCTGGATCACAAAGTGATGATGTAAATCCATGGACTTTAGATCTAGATGAAGTTGAAAAAGCCTATGCATCTGGAATTAAAGTTCATTTGCTTTGCTCTCCTCATAATCCACTGGGCCGAATTTATTCTCGCGCTGAACTAACACGAATTGCAGAGATGGCCAAGAAATATGGCGTTATTGTCATCAGCGATGAAATTCACTCACCTCTTGTTTTCAAGGGACATGAATTTGTTCCTTTCTTGGCCATCAGCCAAACAGCACGAGAAGTTGGAATTACTGTTACTTCTGCCTCAAAAGGTTGGAATATTGCAGGTCTTAAATCTGCATTAATCGTTTCTCAAAATGCTGCTATCGATGAAGTTCTTGCATTGATGCCACCAGCAGTAAAATTTAGATCTTCAATTCTTGGAGCATTTGCATCAGCTGCTGCTTTCAAAGATGGAGGTACGTGGCTAGATTCCGTACTCGCCATATTGGAAGAAAACTCTGTGATGGTGCAAGATTTACTCAGTGCCAAATTACCTTCAGTTAAGACGCACTTACCCCAGTCCAGCTATGTTGCTTGGCTTGATTTAACGTCACTGAATTTGGGCGAAAATCCTGCGCAAACATTGTTAGAGCGCGGCAAGGTTGCCTTTAATGCCGGACATATGTACGGGGTGCAAAGTTCACAGTTCGTGCGTTTAAATTATGCAACGAGCCCAACTATTTTGACTGAGGCAATTGATCGAATTGTGAAATCTTTGTAGTGACAGACTATGACGTTGCAATAATTGGTGGAGGTCATAACGGTTTAGTTGCAGCAACATATCTAGCTAAAGCTGGAAAATCAGTAGTAATCCTTGAAGCTAATTCAGAAGTTGGTGGGGCAACAACGAGCGTTAGAGCATTTCCCCAATACGATGCCATGCTCTCTCGGTATTCATATTTAATTTCCCTTCTACCTGATCAGATTATTACTGACCTTGGCTTAGATTTCGAATGCATTTCACGAAAAGTTTCTAGCTATACCCCTTATTCTCGAAATGGAAAAGATTCAGGGTTATATGTTGCCCGCCAGTGGGATAAAGAAACCGAAGATTCATTTATGGATTTGGATCCAAGCGGTGCTGAGTGGGCGGCTTGGCAGGATTTCTACAACGAAATTGCAGAATTTGCACTCAAAATTGCACCATCGATGCTGCATCCTCTCAAGACTCGTAGTGAGTTAAAGGCAGAGATTGATATGCCAAAAGTATGGGAATACTTGATGGAGCGGCCAATTGGCGAAGTGATTAAAGCACGCTTTAAAGATGATTTAGTTCGTGGTGTTATTTTGACCGATGCTCTAATTGGAACGTTTTCTTCAGCTTTTGAAATGCAAGCAAATATATGTTTCTTGTATCACTTGATTGGAAATGGCACCGGTGAGTGGAAAGTTCCACGCGGTGGGATGGGAGCCCTGGTTAAAGAGCTAGTACGTGTGGCAACTGCGGCCGGAGTAGAAATTAGAGTAAACTCTCCAGTTAGCTCAGTAGAATCAAACACAGAAAGTGCAACTCTCAAACTGGCAAGTGGATTGTCAGTAACTTCTAGTTATGTATTAAGCAATGCCGCTCCACAAGTTTTAGCGCGACTTCGAGGGAAAACGCCACCAGTTAGCCTAGAAGGCTCGCAGATGAAAATTAATATCTTGCTGAAGTCACTACCTCAATTAAAATCTGGAATCGACCCACGATTGGCATTTGCTGGAACATTTCACGCCCATGAATCTTTTGCAGAATGTGAATCAACATATCTACAAGCCAAGGGCGGTAATGTGCCGGAAAAACTCCCGATTGAAATGTACTGCCACACTTTAAGTGATCCATCCATTCTGAGTGCTGAACTACAAGATGCTGGTTATCAAACCCTTACACTCTTTGGTTTACACACTCCCGCTGCTCTCTTTGATGCTGATAATGAAGCTGCAAAAGCTGCTGCCTTAAAAGCTGCACTGGCTTCACTGAATCAATACTTGGTTGAACCCATTGAAAATGTAATCGCTGCCATAGAAGTTAAATCACCGTTAGATATTGAGGGCGATGTTGGACTACCTCGCGGCAATATCTTCCACAAGGACTTGAGTTTTCCTTTCCGTGAAGATAACCAGGTGGTGCGCTGGGGCGTAGAAACAGATGATCCACGTATCTTTATCTGCGGAGCAGGTGCTATTCGCGGGGGTGGAGTCAGCGGTATTCCCGGCCATAACGCTGCAATGGCAGTGCTGGAAGCATCAGCATAGGATTAGCAGATGAGTAAAAAGATTGAAACCAGTGCAATCACTGCAGGACGTCCAGCAGTCACACCCGATGCGCCACTTAATCCATCAATTGACTTAACGTCAACTTTTCATTCAGGTGGCCCTATTGGTTATGGTCGTTACGGAAACCAAACATGGACTGCACTAGAGGAAGCGATTAGTGCATTAGAGGGTGGACAAACACTTGCGTTTTCTTCTGGCATGGCAGCGATAAGTGCAGTCTTTTCAATTCTGCCTGTTGGTGCACCAGTCGTTGCTTCTAATCAAGGCTATAGCGGTGTAATGAGCCTGCTTAATTCTTTTCATGCAAGTGGTCGACTAGAAGTTAGATTCGTAGATGTAGTCAATACCAAAGAAGTTATTGATGCCATGAAGGGAGCTGCTCTCGTTTGGCTTGAGTCTCCAACTAATCCATGTCTAGATGTTGCTGATCTTGCTGCGTTAATTGCTGCAGCTAAGAAATTGGGTATTGGAGTTGCAGTAGATAACACTTTTGCGACTCCACTTGTGCAAAATCCATTAGCGATGGGTGCTGACATAGTTATGCACTCTGTGACTAAATTCTTATCTGGCCATAGCGATGTTTTGATGGGCTCACTTTCAACAAATGATCTAGCCCTCTATAAGCGTCTGCATGATTCACGTAGTTTTAATGGCTCTATTCCAGGTCCATTTGAAGCATGGCTAGCGCTGCGCGGGTTGCGCACATTCCCGCTTCGATTTAATAAGTCACAAGAGAGCGCCAAGGAATTAGTCAAGCGTCTGGAAAACCATCCAAAAATTACTCGAGTTCGCTACCCAGGCTTTGGCGCTATTGTTTCCTTTGAAGTTGATGGCACTGCAGAGCAAACACAAAAAGTGTGTGATTCATCAACAGTGATTGCTCACGCCACCTCTCTAGGTGGAGTGGAATCGTTGTGGGAGCGCAGACGCCGCTGGCCGATAGAGAGCCCAACTGTTCCTGAACAACTCATACGCTTATCGGTAGGTTGTGAGCATGTTGATGACATCTGGGACGACATCACCCGCGCCCTTAACGCTATCTAGCGCGGGAAATCGCAATAGCGAGTATTTTTCTCTTATGGTCAAAGCCCTTCGACGAATCATTGCAGCAGTAACTGTTGCCGTGCTGGCTTTTCGCGCCGTTGGCTCTTTCCTCTCATGGATGGAACATCAAGAGGACTCCACAGCAGAATCCTGGCTCGATGAAGATGAATTCGAAGATGTCTGATTCAACATACGTTGCTGGAACATGCAACATTGGTCAGAAGGAGATTCGTCGTAGGCAGTTCGTTGCACTTGTTGGTTTATTTCTCTCACTTTCATCTTTAGTTGCTCTCATTTCCTCTAGTGCACCTCGCGGTGCACGAGTAGGAATATTCTTGCCACTAATGGTTGCTTCAGTCGGTTATGTTCAATCGCGTAGCAAATTCTGTCTTGCTTATGGCTTTGCTGGAACATTTAACTTCGGCAAGCTCGGTGACTTATCACGCGTGAGTGATCCACAAGACAAAGCAGCTGACCGCGCCACAGCATTAAAGATTCTCGGAAAATCATTTCTGCTTGCTTCTATAGCGACATTGGTGGTTCTAGTACTACCCTTATAAACATGAAGATACAAATTCATGCACGTAATGCAGAACTTGCAGAAGACTTTAGAGAAATAGCCAAAGAAAAATTAAATTCCATGGAACGCTTTGGCGTTGTTATTGACCGCGTTGAAGTAGAAGTTCTCCATGAAACTAACCCACGTTTAGGTAAGCACTCTCACCGAGTTATTCTTACTTCTCATGGATCAGGCCCATTGCTTCGCTCTGAAGCCAGCGAGTTCAATGATCTTGCCGCCTTTGATGCTGCAATGAAGAGCTTTGATATTCAGATTCGCAAGATTCATGAAAAAAGTAAAGATCACAAGCGAGAAACCCTGCGAGATAAAGAGATTATTTAAACGATCTCGCTGCCATCTTTTCTAGTGGCAGTAAGGCTGGCTACTGTCGTAATTACTAAGCTAGCAACGATTACGCCTAAGCTCACTTCCAGGCTGACCTCAGGAATGTGTAAGCCAGCGATCTCGTCAATTCCGATGCCGTGGAATGCTTCCATGATCATCTTTATTCCAATGAAACCTAAGATAAATGAAAGTCCTTTTGAGAGAAATACCAGGCGAGCTAGAAGACCCTCAAGCAAGAAATAGAGTTGGCGCAAGCCCATAAGAGCAAAGACGTTAGCCGTTGTCACAATGTATGGGTCCTTGGTTAAGCCAAAAATTGCAGGTATTGAATCCAGGGAGAAGACCAAGTTAGTTAGACCGAGAGCAACTAAGGCGATTGCAAAAGTGCTAAACCCACGTTTTTTAAGAAGCGCAACAACTTTGCCTTCTTTCCACTCTTCATCTTCACTCTCTTTAGCTAGCTGCCAGGCGGTGTAAATAAGAAAGATTCCAAAGAGGAAGAAAATGCTGGCAAAGCGTGAAATTAACGCTGCTCCCAGCGGGATAAGAAGACCACGAATGGCAATCGTGAGCATGATTCCAAGTAATAGAACTAGTTGCTGTGCTTCTTTTTGAACCTTAAGGCTTGCCAAAATAATAATGAAGACAAATATGTTATCGACCGATAGTGCATATTCGGTAAGCCAACCTGCGAAGAACTCTTTTTGTCCTTGCTCACTTGCCCAATGCGGCAATAGAGAGCCGAATATAAGGGCTGTTGCAATATAGAAAACAGTCCAAAAAGATGCTTCGAGCATTGACGTTGCTTTATTACGTCGAATAACAGCAATTCCAAGATCAAAGAGAATTACTGAAGCAAGGACTGCAATTGTGACTATCCAGGTCGAAGTTGATTCCATGGGCTTAGTCTGCCAGTTAAGCTAAAAACCAACCTGTTGAACGTGGCGGAATAACCTTTTTTCCATCTCTAGCTTCGACTGTTCCGCTACTTACTATTACCAATTTGCCTACGGCCTCACATTTTTGAGGTGAATCTGAAAGATTCATGACCACTGTCATAGTTCCACGCGAATATGAAAGCAATTCATCCCTTTTACTTCCATGTTGGGTGGACTCAAGCCAATTAATTCCACCGGCTCCGACCAAGAATTCTTTGCGAAGTTCGAGGGCATTGCGATACATCTGCAGTGAACTCTTAGGATCAACTAACTCATTTTCAACAGTTAGCTCTTCCCAACTCTGTGAAATCGGAAGCCATGGCTTGCCCGTGCTAAATCCAAAAGGTGTTGTTTTTCCGCTCCAAGGAAGAGGAACTCGTGCACCATCTCGGCCCTTAATCGCCCCTTGAGTTCTAAAGAAAGTTGGGTCTTGGCGATCTGAGTCTTCCAATTCACCATCAGGAAGCCCTAGTTCTTGACCCGCAAAAACATAAGTAGATCCAGGCAGACCAAAAACAAAGAGGGCAAGTGCTCGTGCTTGTTCTTCACCTATACGGCTAGCAACGCGTGGTGAATCATGATTGCTCAGCGCCCACGTTGGAAGAGCGTTAACAGTGGCATTAAGTGAAATTGATCGCTCAATGACTTCAAATAAAACCTTTGAATCAAACTCTGCAGTTAGTAAGTCGAAGTTAAAGACCTGATGCAGCTCATCTGCTCGAACATAACGCGTTGCATTAATTGGGGGATGAACCCAAGCTTCAGCAACAGCCATGATCTCGCGATCACCATATGAATCAAAGAGCTTTCGCCAATTTCTGTAGATTTCATGCACACCTTGGCGATCAAAGTAAGGGACAGTGAGCAAAAGTGCGTTGCGCTTCTCAGAATCCATTGCCATATCAAGGCGCAGGGCATTACTTAAGCCCTGTGGATCAGGATGATTCTTTAATACATCTTCTTTGACTAAACCGTGGGCTACATCAATTCTGAATCCATCTACGCCTAAATCAATCCAAAAGCGCAGCGTCTTTTCAAAGTCAGCATTTACTTCAGGGTTCTCCCAGTTCAAATCAGGTTGTGATGAATCAAAGAGGTGTAAGTAGAACTGACCATCTTCTACTTGCGTCCACGATGGGCCACCAAAGAGTGAAATCCAGTTATTAGGAGGAGTTCCATCTGCATTAGCATCATAGAAATGAAAACGCTCGCGCTCTCTTGAGCCACGTCCGCACTTTAACGCCGATTGAAACCATTCGTGCTGATCAGAGAAGTGATTAGGAACGATATCTGCAATGACACGCAATGAACGCTTATGGGCTTGTGCAATTAACTCTTTGGCATCATCAAGGTTTCCAAAGCGTGGGTCAACATCGCGCGGATTAGCTACGTCATATCCGCCATCTTTGTTGGGCGATGTAAAAAAGGGACTCAACCAAATCGCATCTACGCCAAGGCTCTTTACATAATCTAGTTGACTAGTGATTCCAGGTAAATCGCCCTCACCATCACCGTTGCTATCAAAAAAGGAACGAGGATAGATCTGATAAATCGTGGCTTCTTTCCACCACGGCGAAGAGTTCATAGGGTGAATTTATGCGAAGTTCATGATGACGAGCAATGCAAGAAGACTGAAACTAAGGCCAGCAATGTCTCGCTTTTATAACGATTTAACTCTTAAGACGGGCCTCTACTTCACGCATCAATGTATGCATGTCTTTTGAGAGTTGATGAAGTTCAGATATTTCTTTGTGAGCTAACTCTCGTGCCTCTTTTGCTAACTCAAATTCAGCTAGTGAAGCCGTATGAGTCTCATTGATGGTTTCCTCAACGCTGTGTGATTGAACTTTTTGACCCACCATGATTATTGATAGTAAAACAAGTTGAAGAAATGTTTGGGCTACCCAAGAAACAATAACAATTGAATCACCAGATTGGATTGCCTTAGGAAGAGAGATGAGTGCAATTGCTGCAAAGAGATAGGCGCACCACATTGTTGCAACACCATTAGTAACTTTTTGGGCTAGCCACAAATTAAATTGCTTCATGGCCTAACAATAGTCAATAAATTCTCTATCGGATTGGAGAAGGAGAAGATTTCTTGCTTTTCATCTTGTTCAGTGGTGCCATTTCTAAGGGCTTAATCGGCTTCGCAGGCGGTATTGGAAGCGCACCTAGTGCGGCAATTGCACTATCACGCGCAACACTTGCTGCGGTCACTGCAATTTTCTGATTAGAAAGAATTTCATTTTTAGCTGCTGCAGTTTTTGATACTTTCAAACCTGTACGTGCATCTCGGTTTGCTGCTTCAACAGCGAGCATAAAGGTGCGATTTATCTGCATGCGAGCCTGTTCACGAACCTGAACCAAAGCACGGTATTTATCTAAATCTATTTTGTATTGGTTCATCAAAGCTTGGTAATCAGGAGACGGTGAAGGTGTTACATCGGCATAGGAATGGAGGGATGTTGAAAAGAGGAGGGTCATCACCATGACCAGTAACGCTACTCCTCGAATTCTCATGCCTAAATGATGCATCTAACTGTTGTGATTTTTCTGTGAAATGCCCCTAGGTAGTGAGAATTTATTGGATTTATAGCCCCCTCATGCAAGAGTGACCCTATGGGTCAGCTGATTATGATCGTTGATGATGAGCCCGGAGTTCGGGCACTTCTCAATGACACCTTGCGCATCGCTGGCTTTGAGACCGTGGAAGCAACTGATGGGATGTCTGCGCTGACCCTCTTGCGAACCCACAAGCCCGATCTATTAGTCATTGATATCAATATGCCGCTCATGGATGGCTTTGAATTAGTGGAACGCCTTAGAAGCACCAATGATTTAACGCCAGTGCTCATGCTTACTGCACGAGAAGATAAAGCCGACATCACGCGCGGCTTAAAGATTGGCGCTGATGATTATGTAGTGAAACCTTTTGGAATTGAAGAGTTGATCTTGCGCATAAAGGCTATTTTGCGTCGTTCAACTAAAAATGTAGACGCTCCTTCTCTTCTAACGTGTGGACCTATCTGCATCGATGATGATCAGCACTTAGTTAGCTTCAACGGGGAAGAAGTGGATCTTTCACCAACGGAGTACCGCTTATTGCAGATTTTAATTGAGAAAAAGGGCAGGGTCTTGAGCAAAAACCTTCTTCTGGATGAAGTCTGGGGGATTACCTTTGAATCTGAGAGCACAGTCGTGGATACATATATTTCTTACCTGCGCAAGAAGCTGCACCGAGATGGATTTGAAGGCATTAAAACCGTTCGAGGCGTGGGATTTCAAATCCAGGAGCCCAAATAGTTTTCATGAATAATAGAACTCGGCAATTAATTTCAACTGCTCTCATTACTTCTGTCTTGTCTATCCTAATTGGCGGCTTTGCAGTAGTCAGTACTTATCGCAGCGAAATTGCAATTATTGATAAGCACCTGAATCAAGTTGAAAGTGATATTCGAGTCAACCCACTGGACGCAGTCAGTATTGCCTTGCTAAGTATTGAACAAAACAATTTTGATTTTACGTTAGGGTTTGCAACTCCAACAGCAGGCATAACTATTCTGCGTGAATCTGTTGGCACGCCACTAGATGGACCAGATTTGCGCGTACGCCATGTTCCTATCCCAGAGGGCGATGAATTAATCATTGCTAGCTCACTTGTAGATATAAATAACTCATTAGATCGCAACCTCTGGAAACTCTTAATTTTCATTATTCTTGCAAACATCCTTGCTTCAATCGCCACCTCACTCCTTTCGAGATCTGGCGCACTTGCCCAAGAGCGTGCTCAACGACAAAAGATGCAGGAGTTTTTAGGAGATGCAGCACATGAGCTGCGCACCCCTATGACTGTTGTTAAAGGTTATGCCGAACTTCTCAAAGGAAAACAGTTAGACCCTGAGCGGGAAAGCGCTGCCTTCGACCGACTCAATTCTGAGTTAAAGCGAATGGATTTTCTCATTAGTGATTTGTTGATGCTTGCTCAATTGGGTGAAGAAGGCAACATTGATTTTGAAAGTATTAACCTTGCTGAGTTGGTTCGTGAAAACATCTCTGATTTTAAGGAGATAGCTCCAACACATCCGCTCACCACTCAGATTGATGAGAACGCCATAATGATTGGCTCAGAAAAATATTTACGGCGCTTTATTCAAAATGCTCTAACTAATATTCGCTTACACACACCTGCAAACACACCAGTGCGAGTGAGCATCAAAGCTGACAAGCAGATCATCATGATTATCGAAGATGCTGGGCCTGGATTACCTGCCGATTCGTATGGAGAAAAAATTCGAGGGCTCAAGCGCTTTGATAGATCCCGCTCACGAGATACAGGTGGCACAGGTCTTGGAATGAGCATCATGAATGCGGTAATTGAAAGACATAAAGGAACATTCACTCTTCGAAAGAGCGAACTTGGGGGCTTGGCAATTGAAGTTCACCTGCCCCGCACTTAGACTTAATGGGTGAAACTACTAACTTTATTGTTCTTGCTTGCCATTGGTCTTGGCCTGGCTTATTGCATTCGCTCATTGCGCGCACTGCACAGAAAAGTAAATACAAGAATTGCCCGTGAAATTTCGGCTTCAACTAAAGAATTAAAGGCAGAAGTTTGGCAATCTTTTCGCCAGACTGAAGCAATGCAACAGTTGTTATCGCTTTTAAAATTTAGTGCACCAGTTCCACCAACGCGTAGTTGGGCAGCATCCCCAGATCTTCTTCTAACTCTGGCGCAGCTAGTTCGAACCCATAATCCCAAATTAGTTGTCGAACTTGGTTCTGGTGTTTCCACTTTAGTAGTTGCAAAAGCTGGAGCAAAGAAAGTAATTAGTATTGATAACTCCGCTGAGTTTGCAGACAAAACTCAAGAAATTTTAAGAGAACATAAGGTGCGCGGTGTTCAGATTCGTGTGGCTGAACTCAAAGCTCATATCTCAGGAGTGGATTGGTATGACACGGCCGTAATTAAAGATTTAAAGCGCATTGATTTACTCATAGTCGATGGTCCACCAGGATCAAAAAACCCACAGGCACGTATGCCGGCTCGCGCTGAGTTCATTGCCAAACTCTCACCTAAGGCAGTAGTTGTTATCGATGATGTTAATCGTGAAGGTGAGCGCAAGCTTGCTGAAGCATTTGCTAAAGCTCTTCCTAATCACATTCTTACTATTTACCCACATGAAAAGGGCACAGCGGTAATTTCGCCTAAATAACCCATGCCTCAATTAATAGATGAAGCCTTAGACCAGGCATGCGCGCTCATTTTGGATACAAGTTCTCTCGTGCGAGTGGTTTTATCGGGTCGCAGACGTAATATGCAGGTTGCGCACGAGAGAATTGATATTAGGCCAGTTGAAATAAAAGGCACCATCGTTTTACAACTCACTCACAACGATGGTAAAGCCACAACTACAAAAAATATTGCTCCGAATAAATCAGAAGTGCTGCAACTACTCTATAGTGGTTATGCAAATATCACGGTGGATAGCGTGGATGGTTCAACAAGTATTCGTGTGACAAAGGGTGGTGAAGCTCAAGTTCACTATGAAAAGAAGGTCCTAGAACAGAACTTGTCCCATGACAAGAAAAAAGAGCGTTTATTAGATCCAGCAGATCCATTTTTACTTGAAGTTGGTATCGCTGATCACAAGGGCCAGATCAAGCCGTCAAAGAACGATAAATACAAACAAGTAGAAGAGTTTCTTCGCTTACTCGTTCCAACCCTTAACTCGGCAATTGAAGCTGGCCAGATTACAAAGCCAAGTAAAGAGAAGCCACTTTCAATCGTTGATCTTGGATGTGGACATGCTTATTTAACTTTTGCAGCCCACCAGTACTTAAGAAGCATTGGGATGCCCGTTCATGTCACAGGAATTGATGTGCGCCCAGCATCGCGTGATCGAAACAACGAGATAGCAACAAAACTTGGAATCTTAGAGACTATAACTTTTAAGGCAGAAGAAATTGCGGCCACCACCACAGAGCAGGCAGATGTTGCAATTGCACTACATGCTTGTGACACAGCAACAGATGATGCAATCGCCTGGGCGGTGAATGCTGGCGCAAAGCTCTTGTTAATTGCCCCTTGTTGTCATCACGATATTCAAAAGCAGATGGAACAAAGCCCAGAGCCGTGGGGAGCAATTACAAAGTTTGGTGTGATGAAAGAGCGTATGGGTGACATCCTTACTGATGCATTACGTGCACAGATTTTGCGCATCGTGGGATACCGTGTGGAAATTATTGAATTCATCGGGGGAGAACACACACCGCGAAATATCATGATTCGTGCAGTAAAGACTGGAGCGCAACCTGATGCCCTTGATATCGATAGATATCGCGAAATCACCAGTCAATGGGGCGTAGTGCCTGCCCTTTCAAAGAAAATTTCTACCTTCGCTATCGGTTAGACTTCACTTATGTCCAAGGTCCTTGCATCTCTTCCAGTAGGAGAAAAAGTCGGTATCGCCTTTTCTGGCGGACTTGATACTTCTGTGGCTGTTGCATGGATGCGCGAAAAAGGTGCGATTCCTTGTACTTACACCGCAGATCTTGGCCAATATGACGAGCCAGATATTGATTCAGTTCCAGATCGTGCCAAGGAATACGGCGCGCAGATTTCACGCCTTGTTGATTGCAAGAGCGCTTTAGTAGAAGAAGGCTTAGCTGCAATTGCATGCGGAGCTTTCCATATTCGCTCAGGCGGAAAACAATATTTCAACACAACTCCACTGGGCCGCGCAGTAACTGGAACCATGCTGGTTCGCGCCATGCATGCAGATTCAGTAAATATCTGGGGCGATGGATCGACATATAAGGGCAATGACATTGAACGTTTCTATCGTTATGGTCTTTTAGCTAATCCAAACTTGAGAATTTATAAGCCATGGCTTGATGCTGACTTTGTTAATGAACTCGGTGGACGTAAAGAGATGTCTGAGTACTTAGTTGCTCACAAACTTCCTTATCGTGACAGCACTGAAAAGGCATACTCAACTGATGCCAATATCTTGGGTGCAACCCATGAAGCAAAGTCTTTAGAGAATCTAGATACTTCCGTTGAATTAGTTCAGCCAATTATGGGAGTTCGTTTCTGGGACCCGGCGGTAAAAATCGAAACTGAAGATGTGAAGATTTCATTTGTCCAAGGTCGCCCAGTTGCAATCAACGGTAAGTCATTTGATGATGTTGTGGCTTTGATGAAAGAGGCCAATTCAATTGGTGGCCGCCATGGTCTTGGAATGGCTGATCAGATTGAAAACCGTATTATTGAAGCAAAGAGCCGTGGAATTTATGAAGCTCCAGGAATGGCGCTGCTCTTTATTGCATATGAGCGCTTAATCAGTGCCATTCATAATGAAGACACTATTGCTAACTATCACGCAGAAGGTCGCCGCTTAGGTCGCCTGCTCTATGAGGGACGCTGGCTAGATCCACAATCGCTCATGTTGCGTGAATCATTGCAACGCTGGGTAGCATCTGCAGTTACTGGCGAAGTCACTGTGCGTATGCGCCGTGGTGATGATTACTCAATTATTAATACAACTGGCCCAGCTTTGAGTTATGCCCCCGAGAAATTGTCTATGGAGCGCACAGAAAACGCTGCATTTGGCCCAGTAGATCGCATTGGGCAATTAACAATGCGCAACCTTGATATCGCAGATACTCGTGCAAAACTTGAGATGTATAGAGCACAAGGACAACTCGGTGATGGTGAATTCAAATTAATCGGTGAACTTGAATAAAGGATGAAAGTGAAATCAAAGACCAGAAACCTAGCTATCGCAGCAGTTATCGCACTTGCGATTACATCCCTTT
>Ga0214919_10003705_pt1 | contig 22863 bp, 18 predicted proteins | sample LL1503_MetaG_FD_177994 | JGI IMG/M metagenome (GOLD analysis project Ga0214919, IMG submission 177994) | Freshwater microbial communities from Lake Lanier, Atlanta, Georgia, United States - LL-1503 | ecosystem: Environmental > Aquatic > Freshwater > Lake | place: USA: Georgia | collected... | reverse complement strand
AAGGAATTAAAGAGTTTAAAGATGCCTCTAAGGGCGAGGATAAAACCGAACCTGCAGAAAAGTCCGCCGAAACCAAAATTGAGCAAAAGTAAAATATGTACGCTTCAATCGGTGATGTTAGGCTGAGAATTCAGTCTGGTGAAACGGTGTTTTCAATTGTTGAACATTACCTTACTAAGATTGAGGAACAGAAAGACTTGAATGCTTTTATTGAAGTTTTTACCGAGGATGTCTCCGCCCAAGCACTTGAAGTTGATCGAAAAATCAAGGCCGGAACAGCTGGCCCGCTCGCAGGGGTTGTTATTGGCATCAAAGACAATATCTGTTATAGTAATCACCAAGTTTCTGCCTCATCAAAAATTCTTGCAGGTTTTGAGTCGCTCTATACCGCCACCGCATTACAACGTTTATTAGATCAAGACGCTGTTGTGATCGGACGCCTTAATTGCGATGAATTTGCCATGGGGAGTTCCAATGAAACCTCCGTTTTTGGCCCGGTAAAAAACAATTACAATAAAGCATATGTTTCTGGCGGTTCTTCCGGCGGTTCCGCTGTGGCGGTTTCTGCAGGATTGTGTACAGCCGCTCTTGGAAGTGATACCGGTGGATCGGTGCGTCAACCTGCTTCTTGGACAGGAACTTTTGGAATAAAACCTACGTACGGAAGAATAAGTAGATACGGGCTTATTGCCTACGCATCGTCATTTGACCAGATAGGGGCGTTTACGAATAGTCTTGAAGATTCCGCTTTGTTATATACAATTATGGCTGGCCATGATCAAATGGACGCGACTACATCAACCTTACCGGTCAGTAATGAGAATACTATCAATGGAAAGAACTTGCGAATTGGGATGCTAACAGAATGTTTCGAACATCCTGGGTTAGATCCTGAAATTAAAAATGAAATGAATAAATTCGTCGCAGAACTTTCCAATAAGGGAATAGAAATAATCCCCATAAGTTTTCCGTATTTAGACTATATCGTCCCAACGTATTATGTATTAACCACGGCAGAGGCATCGTCTAATTTATCGCGTTTTGATGGTGTGCACTACGGTTATCGTAGCAAAATAGCTAAAGGAGTGGAGGAAACGTATGTTTTATCTCGCTCTGAAGGATTTGGCTCAGAAGTTAAAAGACGCATAATGACAGGTACCTATGTATTGTCATCTGGGTATTATGATGCGTATTATACGAAAGCTCAAAAGGTACGTCGTGTAATGAAAAATGCCACAGATGCTTTTTTTAGTGAGGTGGATCTTATACTCTTGCCAACAACTCCAACGACTGCATTTGAAATTGGATCGATAAAAGACCCTATTCAAATGTATCTCCAAGATATTTTTACGGTTCATGCCAACATCACTGGTAACCCCGCCATAAGTGTTCCCTTTAAATTGCATTCCAATGGAATGCCTTATGGCATACAAATAATGGCAGATAGATTTAAGGAAGACAAAATGTTTGCATTTGCTAAATTCATAGAGGAGATTAAAAAATGAAAAAAAGATTGTCAATTTTGCTGTTTTTGTTCGTTTCGCTTGTTTCCTTTTCGCAACGGACCTCCCCACTTTCTAAGCCCTCTGATTCGCTTAATCCCATTGCTTTTATTAATACGGTGCAGCAGAGTTTGAATTTGTTTTATTCCGACTACGCCAATCAATCGGTTTATGATTCGATTATTGCCGCCTTAAAATACGAGCCGGCGGATCTTCCGACTTTTTCTGATGATATTTATTGTCAACGGCTAGAGGACATGAGTGAACACAGTCCGTTTCATATGGATTGTAACCCGACAACCCTAGCAACACTAAAGTTTTTTGTCGCTCAACGTAGAGGATTTACTCGAATTGTTTTGGGTAGGTCCAAATTGTATTTTGAAATGTTCGAAGAGAAACTAGCGGAATATGGCTTGCCGCTTGAATTGCGTTATTTAGCAGTAATTGAAAGTGGCTTGAGACCCCAAGTTAAATCAAAAGCAGGCGCTTTAGGATTATGGCAATTTATGTATAAAACAGGCTTGTATTATGGCTTAGTGGAAGATTCTTATATTGATGAACGAATGGATCCAGATAAAGCTACGGATGCGGCATGTCGTTTTTTAAAAAAACTATACGGAATCTATGGCGATTGGAATTTATCACTCGCAGCTTATAATGCCGGGCCAGGTAATGTAAACAAAGCCATTGTAAGGTCAGGCAATAAAAAAACATATTGGGAAGTAAGGCCTTATTTGCCAACAGAAACGCAAGGATACGTCCCGAACTTTATTGCAGCAGCCTATATGTTAACCTATCATGCGGAGCATAATATTATTCCAATGGATGCTAAAATTCACAATGCTCAGTTGGATTCCATGTGTGTAAAGCAAGGGGTTCATATGGAAACTATTGCAAACGTAGTTGATTGGGACCTGAATGAAATAAAAGAGTTGAATCCTATCTATAAATCATCCTTTATTCCTAAATCTGAAAAGGGAAGATGTGTTACGGGCCCATTAGAAAAAATAAACCTGTTAGTGGGCCTTGAAGACTCGCTCTATAAAGTTGAAAATGACAAGTATCACCGAATTAACACACCCAATATAGTTACCCCATTCGCCATTGATTCAATCATAACAAAAGATTCCTCGGTGGTTGATACTATTAATGCGAATTATCAATATTATAAAGTGAAAGCTGGAGACAATATTAAAATTATTGCGCAAAAGTATGGAGTCGAAATCGAAAAATTATTGGAATGGAATGGCTTGAGAACAACCAATATTTACATAGGACAACGATTGACCATTAAGGCGAAACCAAAACCTGTTGTCCAACCAAAACCACCGGTTAAACCAACAGTACCAGCAAAAAAATATTATACAGTCAAAAAAGGAGAAACCTTTAGTAAAATAGCCCAAAAACATAACCTATCATCGGCCCAACTGAAAAAATTAAATCCAGGAGTTAATATTAATACCATTCATGTTGGACAGCGTTTACGAGTTAAGTAAATTAATTTAAACGACTATTGCTTTTTATTCAACTATGCCAACAATCACTGCTGCAATTATTACTTATAATGAAGAACGAAATATTCAACGCTGTTTGGATTCGTTGAAAAATTGTGTGGATGATATTTTGGTACTTGACTCCTTTTCAACCGACAACACACTTGCTATTTGCAAAGAAAACAATGTTCGTGTTATCCAACATGATTGGATGGGCTATTCAAAATCGAAAAACTACTTAAATACCTTTATTACAAGCGATTTAATTTTTTCCATTGATGCCGATGAGTCACTCAGTGAGGAACTGCAGGCGGAAATAAATAACCTGAGAAGTACGGGAGCGCTAGCTTTTTATGCTGTAAATAGAATAACGAATTATTGTGGCACTTGGATCAAGCATTCCGGTTGGTTTCCAGATGTCAAAGTGCGAATTAGCCCTCGGGAGAAAACCTTGTGGGACGGGGAAATTGTGCACGAAGAGTTGCTACTTCCTGAAGGGGAGAAAATCATAGGTTTGAACGGACTTTTAGCGCATTATTCCTATTATTCTCAGGTGGAACACAGACAAAGAGCCGATCAATACTCAAGGCTGACCGCAATAAAATATAGGAAGCAAGGAAAAAAAGCATCTGTTGTTAAACCATACGTCAGTGGGGCAGTTCGTTTTTTGAAAATGTTCCTTTGGCAAAAGGGATTCTTAGACGGAAAAAGTGGTTGGGTAATTGCGAAGATAAGTGCCCAATCAAATATTTATAAATACAAAGAATTAAGGAGATTAATTAGTGAAAACGAGTGATATAAAACGAATTATTGTTTCACGAACGGACAGTATCGGTGATGTAATCTTGACCTTGCCATTGTGCGTTTGGATAAAGAAACAATTCCCAGAAGCAACTTTGGTTTTCTTAGCAAGGAGCTACACGATTCCAGTGGTTTCTTGCTTTCTGCCTGTTGATGAAATATTGGATTGGGATCTTCTTTCTAATTTGCCCTCAGCAGAAAAAATCGAACGGATAAAAGCGGACTGTATTATTCATGTCTTTCCTAACTCAGAAATTGCTTCTCTCGCAAAAAAAGCCAAAATACCAATCAGGATAGGCACGTCCCATAGAACATTTCATTTTTTGAACTGTAATTATAAAGTAAATTTTAGCCGAAAAAATTCGCTTTTACATGAAGCTCAGTTAAATTTTGAATTAGCACGACCTTTAGGTTTAAAAGCCATTCCTTCATTGGAGGACTTGATGGATCAAGGCGCAAATTTCATTGTTCCTGTTAATACCTTCCCAAGCCCAATAGCTAAAATAGAGCTGAGTCAGGCAATTGTTTTACATCCAAAATCGCAAGGCAGCGCCTTGGAATGGCCCATTGAAAAATACCTAGAATTAGCAAATGAATGGGTGAAATCCGGAAAAGTGGTGCTAATTACTGGCACAGAGGCGGAAGGCTTACTGATAAGAGAACGTTTTACTTTCTCCCCTCAATTAATTGACGTAACGGGACAACTTTCTTTGTCTCAAATGATTTCGCTTTTATCTGAAGTCAAAGTCGCGGTGGCTTGTTCAACAGGACCCATTCATATTAAATCCATTATTGGGGGGAATGCAATCGCGCTATTTGCCAGCCGTCGTCCTATTCATCCAGGCCGTTGGCGTCCGCTGGGTTTACATTCAAAGGTCATGGTCTTTGACGAAAATTGTCCGGGGTGTAAAAAAACTAAAAGTTGCCGTTGCCTAGAAAAAATTAGCGTCGCAAGTGTCCTAAAAAACCTCCATGAATTTTTTTAAAATAGCGCGTTTCTTTCAGAAACACTATTTTTTATTAGCCTTCTCAGCAGGCCTCATTTCTTATACGCTTCCGTACTCCAATCAAAAGAAAGGATTGCTTTGTGTTTTTATTTCCCTAGCCGTTTTGTTGGCTTACAATGCACATAAATTGTTTAAGTGGCTGCGCGAGGAAGGCTCATACGCAGGCCTTCAATCCAAGCGTTTTCTTCCTACACGTATCTTATTTTTTGTGGCAACGCTCGTCTTTTTATGGCTAGGTATTTTACTCGATTTTCGTTGGAATGAATACTTTCTACTAAGCATCTTGTTCTTCCTTTCCCTTTCCTATTCTTTTTTTCGTCCCCAACTCAGCATTAGAAGCATTCCTTATTTAAAGTCTTTTTTTATTGCCTTGTCTTGGACCAGCTTGTGTTGCGCTTTGCCGATGAGCTATGCGAATAAGGCGATTTACAATGGCAGCTTTTTCTTTATTCTCTTCTATGCGCTTGCGGTTTCGTCCGATTACAGGGATTTACGCATTGACCCTATTGAATTAAAAACAATCCCTCAAGTAGTACCTAGAAAAGCCTTGCTTGTTCTTGTTTTTTCATGCTTGCTTGCCTTTGTTGCTTTCAACCTCTATTTCTTTGGCACCCTATTCTTTATCGCTGCTATACTTTCTTCGTTGGCTTTTCTCTACTATCTCTTTCAATTTTTTGTCTTGAAAAAGGAACTTAATACGGATCGAACATTAGTCGTTTTTGGACTCTCAGCATTCATTTTGCAAGTTTATTTCCGTTAATCTGCCAGTAGATTTAGTTATCTTTGTGCCTTGAATATAGGACAATATGGAAATCGATTTTCAAGCAATAGATAAAAAGTGGCAGTTGTATTGGTTGGAAAACCACAGCAATAAAGTAGTGGAGGACGCTAATAAACCGAAGTACTATGTCTTAGATATGTTCCCATATCCTTCGGGTGCGGGACTTCATGTTGGGCATCCCCTCGGGTATATTGCGTCGGATATCTATGCCAGGTATAAGCGCTTGAAAGGGTTCAATGTGTTGCATCCAATGGGATATGATTCATTTGGATTACCCGCGGAACAATACGCGATTCAAACCGGTCAGCATCCTGCGATTACTACCGAACAAAATATTGCCAGGTATAGACAGCAACTAGATCGTTTAGGGTTTTCGTACGATTGGACCAGGCAGGTAAAAACATCTTCTCCTGATTATTACCGCTGGACGCAATGGATCTTTAAACAGTTCTTTAATTCGTATTACAATACTGCTTCTGATAAAGCCTGTCCAATGGAGGAATTAATCGCAGCGTTTTCAAAGAATGGAAATCAAGGCGTGAATGCTTTCTCGGATTACGAAAAGAGCTTCACGGCGGAAGAATGGAATCAATATAATGACATTGAACAAGAAGCCGTGCTTCAATCATATCGCCTCGCTTTTTTATCGGAAACATGGGTGAATTGGTGTCCAAAGCTAGGGACGGTGTTGGCAAATGACGAAATTATAAGTGGATTATCGGTCCGTGGAAGTCATCCGGTGGAACAAAAGAAAATGATGCAATGGTCCATGCGTATCAAGGCATACGCAGACCGCCTTCTGTCTGGCTTAGATGAGCTGGATTGGTCGGATGCGATAAAAGAACAACAACGCAATTGGATCGGTAAATCCGAAGGGGCCACCGTCTTTTTTGATGTAGAGGGACACGATGAACTAGCTCTTGAGATTTTTACAACAAGGCCCGACACCTTATTTGGGGTGACTTTTATGGTGCTGGCTCCTGAACATCCTTTTTTAGCACAAATTGTTACGGAAGAACACCAAGAGGAGGTCAAAAACTATCAGTTAAGCGTTTCGAAAAGAACGGAGCGTGATCGCCAAGCAGATGTTCACCATATTTCAGGTGTATTTACGGGTGCATTTGTAATTCACCCTTTCAATAAAACTAGCATTCCTATTTGGACAGCCGACTATGTCTTGTCTACTTATGGCACCGGCGCTGTTATGTCTGTTCCTTGTGGTGACCAAAGAGATTACAGCTTCGCGAAGCATTTCAATTTACCGATCATCAATGTGTTTCAAGGCATTGATATAGCTGAAGAGGCATACGGAGAAAAAGTAGGGATTATTGAGAATTCCAGCTTCTTAGACGGATTAGAAATTAAAGCCGCAATTGCCATTGCTTGTCAAAAAATTGAAGAAGCAAATCGAGGAAATAGAAAAGTGAATTTTCGACTTCGAGATGCCGTGTTTTCAAGACAACGCTATTGGGGAGAACCTTTCCCGGTCTATTATGAAAATGGCATTCCAAAAATGATTGCAGACGAAAACCTTCCCATTGAACTTCCGAATGTAGATGCGTATTTACCTACAGAATCTGGAGAACCGCCTTTGGCGCGTTCAAAAAAGGAAGACTGGAACTTCTTTCAAGGAGATCGGATGGAATACAACACGATGCCCGGTTGGGCAGGGAGTTCGTGGTATTTTCTACGTTATTTAGACCCGGAAAACAAGGATTCTTTTGTTGGGAAAGACAAAGTGGCGTATTGGAAAAACGTGGATTTGTACATTGGAGGCAACGAGCACGCTACGGGACACCTACTGTATGCCCGCTTTTGGACTAAATTCCTCTACGATATGGGCTTCATTCCTTTTAATGAGCCATTCAAGAAATTGATTAATCAAGGAATGATTTTGGGGCGAAGTAGCTTCGTTTATAGAATCAAAGGGGAAAACACCTTCGTTTCTTTGAATAAAAAGAAGGACTACCCCACCGATCAACTTCATGTGGACGTTAACTTGGTGGACAATGATAAATTGAATCTTCGAGAGTTCAAAAATTGGTTGCCTGAATACGCTGATGCCACCTTTATTCTAGAAGATGACGGCACGTATTGCTGTGGTTTTGAGGTGGAAAAGATGTCAAAATCTAAATTCAATGTGCAAACGCCTGACGCCCTCGTTGAGAAGTTTGGCGCCGACACCCTTAGAATGTACGAAATGTTCTTGGGTCCATTGGAACAAAGCAAACCGTGGGACACAAAAGGAATTACAGGAGTCCATGGTTTTTTGAAAAAAACAACTCGCTTGTTTATGGATGCAACTGGTTCGTGGAGCACCTTAGCCGGAGACCCAACCAAAGAAATGTGGAAAGTACTTCATAAAACGATTCGTAAAATACAAGATGAGTTGGATCGCTATTCATTTAACACGGTCGTTTCTACCTTAATGATTGCTGTTAATGAATTAACAGAGTTGAAATGTAATCACGCACAAATCCTGCAGCCCTTATTAGTCTTACTCTCTCCGTATGCCCCGCATACCGCAGAAGAGTTATGGGAAAAACTTGGACTCCCATTGGGCGGATGTGCCTTGGCAAGTTTTCCAGTGTACGATGAAGCCATGTTAATTGAAGCAAGCTATGAATATCCCATATCTTTTAATGGAAAAATGCGCTTCACCCAATCCATTGACCTGCATCTTCAAGAAAATGAAGTCATCGAACTAATCATGGGCCTCGAAAACACCCAAAAACACTTAGAAGGAAAAACCCCGAAAAAAGTGATTTTTGTTAAGGGGAAAATAATAAATATTGTTTACTGATAAAACGGCTTCATTCGGCAATGCCCTCTTCGTCCGGGATTATTTATCCATTAAATTTATCATTATTCCAATTAGTTGGGTTATTTATAATATAAGTTGAAATGTTGTTGTATTCCATTTCATTTCGGATGATGTGGTCATGGTAATTGGGTTGAAAAAAATGATTATTTCGATTGTATTTTGGGATTTCCGATTGTTTTTCGTCCAAAAAATCATCAATTTTTGAATTAACCGCCGATTTAAAACCCGCAATAAATGATGAAATGGATCTTGGCAAACGAACGGGTGGGTGGCGTTTTATATCGCGTAATTGGTGGTCATCCAACCGTTGATCCGATCGTTGATCCGTCCGTTGATCCGTCCGTTGATCCGTCCGTTGATCCGTCCGTAGAGACGCACGGCCGTGCGTCTGTACGGACGGATCATCAATCGTTCCCCCAACGGTCGTATCCCCAACGGGCCATCCACCATCCATCATTTTCCCACGGTTTTTGTTTTGAATTTCAACGATGGCGTGTAAATGATTGGGCATTAAAATAAATTGGTGTAAAATCAATTCATCACGAATTTCAAATGAACGAAACCATTCCTGGACAACGATTTCGCCAAAATCTGACAATTTCATTTCCGCACTTACAATTTCACCCAAATTGCAGGCTCTATTTTGTGTTACGATGGTCAAAAAATAATGCGCATCGGCCGAATAATCCCAATTGGGTTTTCGGTGCGATTGGATGCGGTATTTATTTTTGTAATTATTCATTATACAAATGGCTGTTGCCACAAACCCTTTTTTAAGGGGTGAGTTTGGTTTATTCAGATTAACAATAAAAAATGCGCCCAACATAATTGTTTAGACAGTGGCGGCAAAATGATGAAATCTGGAAATTCTTGGTAGAATTTAATCATTCATTTTTAAAGGTACTTCAAAAGTGCTTTGAGATCTTTAATAATACCTTCAATTTTTTCACGATCATCTTCGGCATTTAAATTCTCTAAATAGTTTTCTACCATAACCTCTTCATCTATTTTTTTTGGTAGATATTGCCAATCATTAGCGAAAACACCTAAGAATAATGTTAATTTGTATGTTTATAAAGTTTATGGTTTTAATAAATTATTCTGACGTAAAAAAGTAATAAACTGATTAGTTATATCTTGAGCTCTATTCATTATATCATTCTCATCAAAGTCAATTTTTGTATTCGACAAATTGTATAATTCAGATATGATTGTACCTTCTTTTTTTTGTCCTTTGTCGTTTGTGAATCCTTGGTAATATTTAATTTTATCACTGAACCTGTAATCAGCGGCTCTTATATTAATTTTATCTTCTAACAAAACCTTATTTCCAAGGGATTCTAGATTTCTTGTATTCGTCAATGTTTTATCGTTCTCCTGTCTTTTTCTAGCGAAAATATGTTCTATATCAAAATTTGTGTTTATTGGCGGAATTTCTTGATTCTCGTTCATAAATGCCCACCAAGTTAACATTGAGCGTGTAATTGGCCTTCCATTTTTAAACTCAAAGTTGTTAATTGCTGTTTTTAATGTGTTTTCCTCAAATTTATGTTCTTCAAAATTTATAGTTTTATTTGTAACGATGTTAATCATTTCAGAATAGACGGGTGTTCGAAGTGCGTTTACACCAGGATTTGTAAATGAATAAGCCCAAACAAAGGCAACAACTTTCGTCAAAAATGCACTTAATTGTATTTCTTCTAATTGCTCGTTTTTATCTTTATTGTGCAAAAAATACACTGATAAAAAGTAGGTCCACATTCCATTAGGTGCATAATGTAAGACAAATAATTTTCTTAAAATTGTAGTTGAAAATCGTTCTGAATTTTGGGTATAAACATCATTCCAAAAATCTACTAATATTTTAAGATTTGGTAATGTTTCATCTTGTTTTAGGATAGCATATTTATCTTTTTCATAAAATTTACGCAGTGCCTCTGTGGTACTTGATTTAATCCCTTGCTTTGAACGAATAAAATACATGTATCTGGTAAAAAGCTCGTCCATAGGAATACCATTTAATGGTCTAAAAATCTTCCCTGTGGTCTCCTCTAGTTCTTTCCAACGATCAATAAAGTCATCTTTTTGATTTTTTGTACTGTAATGTTTATAAAATTGTGCCTTGAAAATATCTGCATCTGATAATGGAAGACCTCTATTATTTAAAGTCGAAAAAATTCTTAATGCGGTGTCTTGTGATTCGGCTTCAATAGGTAAAAGAATACAATTCCCAAGAATCCTGGCAGGTAAGTATGCGAAATATGAAGGGTATTCACTTAAAAAAACATCGATTTTTTGCTGAAAAAAAATATAGTTTTTAGCGTATTTACTTTTCTGTTCTTTAGTTACATTTCCTGTTTTTAAAATGTCAAGAAATTCACCTTTATCATTATCTGTAGCAACTTCCGAATCAATTTTTAAAATGTTCAAGTCTGCCTTTCCAAATTCATCTGTTTTCCATAAACATTGAGCAATTCTTTCCGAAGTACTTTTAGAATTGTCATCTTGCATATTGCCAAATTTGGCATAAAATGCACGCAGTAATAGCATTAAAGTGGTTAAGCGTTGTTGTCCATCAATTACTTCTTTTTTATTATTTTCATTTTCAAAAGTTACTATTGAACCTAAAAAATATTCTTCGTTTTTTTCAAATTTTTCATAATTGTTTTCAGGAAACGCAAAAGAAAAAATATCATCCCAAAGAGTTTGACACTGACTTTCTTCCCATGCATAAGGTCTTTGATAATCTGGTATTAGAAAATCTGATTTTTTATCAGAAAATAGAAGCATTATGGTTTTTTGGTCAACATTAAGTTTTGACATATTTATAAAATTTTATTGTTAATCTTTTTACTTTAAGTAGCTTTCTACTATTTATATTTTTCTTACTCTTTCAAAAACTCATACTCATAAACCTTTGGCTTTATTTTATCCGCTAAAACAGCAAGTTTTTTTTATTTTTTTTAAAAGTCAATCTAAAGAACTTAACTGGTTAGAATCAGGAAATTCAAAATCAATAATTTCAACATATGGTTCGCCATTTGTTAAATCAAGCAATTGCATCAAATTTTCATCTTCAGCAAATGACCAATCAAAAAGTTCCTTCATTACTTCTGACTTGAGTTTTTCTTTCAATGAAGTATGTCTAGGATCGATATCATGGCCTGTTAATGAGGTGTTTGATTCTAAAACAACTTCAATTGAGTTTTCGTTGATTATGTTATATCGTAGAATCTCTTGATTTATATCCCCTTGTTTGATTAAGAATTTCAAATTACTAATTTCGAAAACAACTTTATATTTAATATACCAATATTCTTGCAAAATCTCATCCTCTTTTTCCAAAGTCAATTGATTATTAGTTTTTATAATTTCTTCATCAAGAGGAATATGGAGTTCTTTTATTATACTTAATCCATTTGATTCAATAAATTCCTTTGCATCTAGAATCAAATTTTCTTCATTTAGTTCCTGTATAATCTCGCAAATGTATGAGGCCACTGAATATTTTTTTTCTTTTGAGCTTAATTGAAAAATCACATCATCATATTCTGAAATTTGAATTATAATTATTGGTGTTTCCAGTTTACGTCTTAGGATTTCAAGTTCACGTATTTCTTTATCAAAAATAAGTTTATAAGGATTTATTATTTCATCCTTAAGGTTCTTAGATTGGATTGCTTTATTAAGTTGATTGGTAAAGTTTATTTGGGAATTAACATTTTGATATTCATTTTTGATTTTAAGTAATTTATTTTTAGTGTTAATTATATTTTGAAATTTCGCAGCCAATTCTTGCAATCTCAGATTTTCTAGTTCAAATTTCCTTTCGCATTCATCTAAAGGGTCAAATAATCCCAATTGACTCTTATTGATCTTGCTTCTCTCTTTGAGAGTGGAAATAATTTTAGAAAAGTCATTGTCTAACCGGTCAACATCTGATCTGTAAATTGATATTAAATCTTTCATATTTTAATAAATTAGTTGTAAAATTATTTTTAATCTTATTTCTTTTTTAGACAAATGACAATTGATTAGCTAATTAACATTTTCACAAATCTTCATTTATAAATCCATCCTCATAATCTTTTGCGCTTAAAACCGTATCATAAAGCCCAACACCTTCTCCTTCGTGTCTATTTATCCCTACATATTCCAGGCTAGAATCTTCATAGCGTTTGAACTTATAAACTGCATCGTTCATTAAAGCACTATTAAAAACACCAATACTGACAAGTAGCTCAAAATCTGATACACTTAAACCTGTCACCTTTTTAAAAAGCCCTGGTTCTAGCTTTGTAATTACATCTTTCAAACTACGCTCACGATTATCAGTGAGGTATAAGAAAACTGGTATACGAGTTGCAAACTTTATTAGTTTTTCTTGTATTTGTTTGCGCAAACTTTTGTACTCCTTTTCTTCTTCTGTAAGTTGTTTTTTCTCCCTTTGTGTAAGCTCACGATCATTCGCATCTTTCTTTGTTTTTTTGACAGATTCAGATTTATTAATAATTGTTTGAATGTCTTGGTTTAGATTTCTGAATCCTTCTATGCTCATTAAGGCTTTCATCGCCTCAGGGTTATTCATTAACCTAGCTAGTGTATTGTTGTCAACGTTTACAAGTAAGGCACTTTCCCATCTTCTTGCTAATAATGTGGCTGTTGTACCACTCATTGCCATATCCAAAATTCCTGCAGCATCTATTTGTTTCATTGAACTACCGTCATAGGCAAGCACAGGTAAAAAACTAATGAATTCTGCAACTTTGGCTTCAGGATTAGATTCGCCTATATTCAAACGACAACTATAATCGGCAATTTGTCTCAAAGCACGATCAGGAGCGAAATCAAAGACATAACATTCCTCTTTTAATATATCTTCCTTATTTGGAGATTTACTATCAGGATTCTTTATGGACCAAGGGGTTTGTACCCTAAATGCTGCTTGAAAATAGGTCTCAGGGGATGAACTATTCCGAAGGATAAAAATACCAGTCCAGGGTTTGACAGAAACCCCAGTAGTTAATTTACCACAAGAAAGTGTAATTGTCTTTGATTCTAATGGATTATCCGTCATAGCATCAAGCACAGGAGGAAGTGCTTGGACTCCAATTCCTGCACTTGTACCTGCTGCAATGACAACAGTGTAATCATGATAAAAAGTGTTTTGACGTTCATGTAGCAAGTTCGCCAAAGCATGACAAGATGAAACAGTTGGTAAAAACCAAAAAGTATGATTTAATACTTTTAATAATGGTGCATGCGAAAAAGGCATTGGTGGTTTTGAAGCACCCATTTTTAAATTATCGATGGATGTTTCTGAGAATCCTCCTCGTATTAATTCCAACCATTTTTGAACTTCATCTTTGTATTTAAATTCAGCATTGCTTCCTTCACCATTTGCTGAAAAGAAAATGTTTAGGTCAAATTCATTGAATTCGCCTTTCATTGCAATTTCTTTAATTGAATCGGGCAATTGGTAGGTCATTAAGACCATTCTTGGTAATGCTGCATAAGGATTATTTTCACCTACCCATTCACTTTTTGCTTTTTGCTCATCAGAGTATGTCCAGTTAAATATTTGTTCTTCGATAAATTCACCTGATGCTATGGCTCTAAATGGAGTACCTGATAAATACAAATAATGATTTGTAGTAATTGGCATTGTTTCTTCATCGAAGTATTCAATTCCTTCTCCTTCTCCGAACTCAATCTCTTTTTTACCCTCTGCTTCAAATAACTCTTTCGCATTCTCTCGCCAAGCTCCGTAATGGTATTCATCAAATATTACACAATCCCAATTGGTAGCATGAACCCATTCATTTTTTGTTTTAATACCACCAGTACTTGTATTTTTTCCAAGATAATCTTGAAAAGAACCAAAACAAACAATTGGTTTTTTGGAATCAGCTTCTTCAAAGGCTAGTCCATTACGAGCAATAAACTGCCAACCTTCAAAATCTAAATGGTTATTTAAATCCTCTTCCCAAGCATTTTGAACAGCAGGTTTGAATGTAAGAACTAAAATTTTTGACCACCCCATCTTTTTAGCCAATTTATAACTGGCAAAGGTTTTACCGAAACGCATTTTGGCATTCCAAAGGAAGTGAGGTGTTTTGCCTGGATTTTCTTGTGTGTAACTTGAAAAGTAGGCAATGGCTTTATCAACCGCTTGTTCTTGTTCTGGACGCATTCCAAAAGACAAGGTTCTATTGTCATGGTTATCAATTCCTGTTTTTAGTGCTAAAACTGCTGCTTCAATTTCTTTAACAGTGCATTTAAACCATTCACCTTCGGGATTTGCGATTCCTTTCTTTTTGAGAATACGATGGACATCCTTATCTGTGAATGAACTACCATCGTTTCGCATAGCCGATGTTTCAAAAACTATGTTGTATTTAACTGCACTCGTTTTAAGTTGTTCTGATACTCTAGTAAACGCATCACGATCTGTAAAGCCAACTTTTAATTGACCTACATGAGAATTTACTTCCCTCAACTCATAAGCATAAATTGTGGGATTGACAGGAGCTCTCTCGGGAAAAAATTCTTTGTTGCTCATCTTAATTGTCTAATTCATTATTATCGTTTGGACGAACCATCGACTCTATAAATTTTATTTCGTCTTTAGTAAATTTGTACTTATTGTAAAGTTTTTCATCTGACCAGTTTTCTTCAAAATCTTGCACTGGTATGAATGAGTAAACTTTTTTCATAGCGTTTTGAGTGATTTTAATTAGCGAAACTAATATGTGAAAAAACTTGGTTTGTGTGTAACTAATAACATTTTCAGCATTTGATTTCTTTTTAAACGGACCTACAATTAAATAAGTCTCAGTGCAGCAAGAATTAGGTTCTACAATTAAGGGATTAAGCCAATCTTTTTCCATACTACCAATCCCCCAGGCTTTTGGTATTAGAACTTTAAAGTCATTGATAAAATCAGGGTTTTTACGTACACTTTGTTTCTCAATATATCCAATTCCTTCTTTTTGCCAACCGTTGTAATAGAATTTTATACAACCTTGAAATGGTTCTTTTTTGAACTTTGGTTTAACTCTTTTGTAACTTCCGTCAACTCTAACGTCAAATCCAAAGGGGTCGTTTGCGCTAATTACCTCAGCAAAACTATTTTCTTTCAAAGCCTGTACTTTATGAAGAATTGAAATAGCTTCGTTATATCGAATAAATGTTTCGGCATCTTTTTCAAGTAAATTTCTTTCCGATTTAGATTTTAAATTTCCATTTTCATGTGTAAGCACAGTTGTTTTACCATTATAATCTCTTTCCCATAAGAAATAACAAACTCCTCCCTTTATTTCTACACCTGGAAAACAATCAGAAGCATTCGGAAAATCATGTAACTCTTTTATCCTTTTATCCTTGAGCATTTCGTCTCTGAACTCATCTAGCCCTCGTCCACCAGTAAACCATCGGGAAGGCACAATCATAGTCAAATAAGTTGGATTTAGTTTTTTTGCTTGTTTAATAAATTTATGATAAATGGGGATTGCACTAGATCCAGTACCACCACCATCATTTAGCTGATAGGGTGGATTACCAACTACAACATCGAATTTCATATTAAATATTTTTTCAGGTATATCTGTGTGAATAAAATTATAAGCGTACGTTTCCATGTCTACTCTGTCATATACTTCTTGAGAAGCACCACAATATTTACATTTTGCATTGTGCCATGTATGATTCATTCGTTCAAAATGCAAATGGCCTTGTTCATCTTTAAACTCAGTACACAAAGAATATTGACCGTTTGCAATTTTAGAACAGTAAAGACTTCTTCTTGAAAGTAGAGAGGTTAATTCTGTTATAGCAATACCGAATACTTGATTTTTAAGGATGTGGTTAATTCTTTCTTGTTTGTCCGGAATAACATTCTCCAATCCTTTGTCTAAACGTTTAGTGATTTCTCTTAGGAAAACACCGCTCTTACTTACTGGGTCTAAGAATGTTATTTTAGGATTACTCCAAAGTTCAATTGGTAATAAATCTAACATATCATTTACCACTGTTGGAGGAGTAAAAACTTCATCGTTACTTAAATTTGCAAGACAAGAGAGCACATCGGGATTGTAACTTGTTTCAATCATATTCTGCAATTTTTAAGAAATGAGTTAAAGGATATTCAGCAAGTGGTTGCGGAATAAAAACGGGTTCTTTTGTGTCTGAGAATAAATTCATTTCACTATCATCATATTCTACATTTTCCAACAATTTATCAAGTTGAAAATCTCTTCTTTTTAGCATACTACCATTCACAGCGCTCCATTCAGAAAAAGTAATTGGTGTGCTATCAATTTTTTTCATTGATAAGGCATCACCCCAAATAATGTTTTTGGATAAAATAAATTCAGCTGAAAGTAAGAACTCTTCATTGAAATCTTTCTTGTAATGGTGAATGTAATATTTTGTAAATATTCCTAATAATCTATCTCTACACGCTTGTACATTGTCTTCTAAAATATCAACGCCATAAATACTTGAAATGACTGTTATTGCATTTCTCTCATATTCAAGTTGACTTTTTTTGTAACGTGCTTCAACTACTTTTAGTTTTCGTTCAAGAATTTCAACCAAAAAATTACCATTACCACAAGCTGGTTCAAGAAAACGAGAATCAATTCTTTCTGTTTCCTGTTGAACAAGATCAAGCATAGCATTGACTTCACGTTTGTTAGTGAATACTTCCCCATGATTAGAGACTCTATCTTTTGAAATAACTTGCTTTTCTTCTTCGTTCATTTTTTATAAATCTAGTTTTCGGGAGCAACAAGTAAATCTCTAGGATCAACATTAAGAAATGACGCAATTTTATAAAGCACCTCAATACTTGGTTGGCTTCTGTTTTGAACATAACCATTTACAATATTGTAGCTTTTACCTAACTGGTCTGCTAACCAAACTTGTTTAATACCCTTATGTTCGAGAACTTCTTTGATTCGATTCATTATGATGATGAACAGTGAGGGGTAAATATATGAATAATGTGCAAAAAAGACACTATAAAACAGTTTAGTTAGTGCTTTGGAATTGATCGAAATAGAAGGATTGTTGTAGCAACTTATATAAACAGACAAATTCCAGGAGGAAATCCCAGAACTTACCTGCGCCATTTCTGGCGAGTAAAAAACATAATTAATTAGACGGTCATGCTCTCATTTTTATATAATGCCCGCTACCTTTTTTACAAAGTAATGTTGTATCGCACCATTTCTTTAAATGATCATCTGCCAAGCGAACTGAAATGCCTATTGATATTGCTATATCAATTGCTTCTTTTCGTTTAAATGCTTCAGGTAACATTTCAAGAAACACTGTTTTTGTTGGTGCAATTTGCAAGGCATGAGCATTTTCCTGTTTTGGTAAATTTTTATACATTAATAAGCTGTGCTGAATGTAAACGTCTATTAATTCTAATGCAATATTAAAATCGACTTCTTCACAAGTTACATTTGATGATAAATCACCATTTTCAAATTTGCGTATTGCTGAAAGTACCATGCAGATTCTGTACAATATCAACCCCATTCTTTTTACTACACTTGATGCATCACCATCCGCTACCTCATTAAAATCTTGCAAGTAGTTTTGAAAATAATAATCTAATTGTCCCCATTGGCTTACAGATAATTGTACTATTGTTGGTGAATTTTCCAAAAATATTACCATTTCAAAGACACGTTGGCTCAAATGCTTAAAGTGTTCTGTTAGATTAACACCATCTACTTTTGGAGCAGGAGATAACCATCTATTTTCTGATTTGAAAATGTAGAATATGAAACGACTGAACAAACCATCTTCTGCACTTTGAATAATGTTGAATACTTGATTGATTGTACCTGAAAGAGCAATGGATAAACGAGGGTTATTTATATCAATGTACTCATTGTTTGTTTTTCTACTGATTGATGCTTTTTCATGGTGAAACGCCTTTCTTAGTAAGTCTGAATAAGAACCCCATTCATTTTTAAACACAATACCCAAAGTATCTGCTTCTGTTTCACAAATGATTCCCGTTTCTCCGTTATCCTTTAAGTGGTCATATAGTTTGGCACTTGAAGTATTGGCTGGAATGAACACTACTTTAAATGGAGGTTTTACAGGCTCATCGGGTATTTGCTCAATGTTCTTAGCGTTGATGGCACTTACTTGTTTCTTATATGCCTGTAATTTGTTCTTATATTCCGAAGCTTTGCTTTCACTTTGATTCTTTAAGAATTCGTGGTATGTATCTGCCAACATTTTAGCCATCGTCATTGATCCTTTGCCATTTGCTGCAGGTGCAAGTATGAACGTGAATAAATTCGGAAATACTGTTTTTTGGCTATACTCACCGCTAACATTTGGAAGACAGCCCGAAAGAATACTCAATGCACTTGTAAAAAAAACATCACGTTCTCTTACTTCACTAAATGCAAGTGAGGATTCGGATAGGAGTTTAGGCACTTGATTATAAACACTTGTTGGAATGGTAGGACTACTTAATAATGGGTCTAATTTTGGCTGAGGAGCTTTTTGATAATCATTGTAAGAACCAAAAAGTGAAAATTTACCCAATTCAAATACATTACGTTCATAAGCGCCTTTAATACAAGAATGAATTTCTTGTACAGGCAAATCATAATTTGATAGGCAATAGTCAAGAATAACATCACGATTGATGCCTGCTCTGTTGGCGTTGCAGGCTAAAAGGAATACATATTGATTTCTACTACCTGAAACATACTGCTTAACTCTATTGGTGTACTCCACCAAATTTGGAATGTTTTCAGCTGCAATTTCTCTTTTCATAGCTTCCTCTGAACCTTGCACTGCATCAGGCATTTCAAATTCAGGAGAGAAGATTTCACTCTCCGAATTGTAAAAGCAATCATCATCAGCTGACATGAAACACAAGCGGTTTACGTCGGTGCATTGCTTGTCTGGAATTACACCTGTTAGTTGTTCGTAATACAACATAATTTGTTCCAAGCAGTCTTTGTGTACATCCACCTGTGAATCTACTTTGATGAAGACTTTTAAACCCATTCCACTTGGACTTAAAAAACTTGCATAGGTTAACGAACAAGCATTTACTGCTTCACGTAATGGCTGTATAGCTAATGGTTCTATGCCATCAAAATCAAGGTGCACCAATTGATTATAAACCACTGTTGAAGCATCTCTAAGGCCTTCAAATGTTCCTGAAGGAGTGAACGCTGGCAGCTTCTTTTTAAGCTCATTAGCTTCTTCCTTTTTGTTGTCGAAAGCTAACATTCTGATTTTGGTTACTTGATCCGCATACATCAGTTTTTGGATTCTGTCAATGATTGCAGAGAAATCTAATTGCTCTGAATTTTGGGAATAGATATTCCCGTAAAATGAATTTTTCATTTTTTTTTGGATTTTGATTGTTTTCATGTGTACATAATTTGAGCGCAAACCAAGGCTTTGCCCTGGTTGAGCAGGTTTAAAAAAAATAATTATTTTGATTGGAGTTCGGCGAGTGTTTTCTCTACTTCCATGAGGTTGAAGAAAATTTTGCCTTTAATTTTAGATGATTTCAGCACACCGTTTTTTCTTAGTCTATAAATAGTCTGTTTACTCATATGTAGCTTATTAGCTAAATCATATGTGTCAACCCATTTATTTATATTGTTTGCTAAATTACTTTCTTGAAGGAGCTTGTTTGTTTGAATTAGTTCATCAAGAATCTGGTGAAGGATGATATCAGAGGGCATGATCAAATCTTTTTTCGATTAGAAGCGTAGACTTTCTCTAGAATTTCCTCTCGGTTATAGTACGTTCTATTGCCTAATTTGTAATGCGTCAATAGTCCGTTTCGACTCCAGTCATGGATGGTTACAAGACTAACTTTGAGAAGATCTGCAGCTTCTTTTCGAGTGATTAGTTCTGGTTCGTCTTTCTGCTTAACCTTTGGGGTGTCCAAAACGAAGTTTTGAATTTGCATTTTCACGTTTTCAGAAATAAGTTCTACTAGTTCTTTAGGCGATACACCTACGAACATAATCTGTGATTCTGAACTCATTTCTTTTCAGTTTTTAGGTTAATAAAAAACTCAACGTCTTTCATGTTGAATAGAAAGGAGCCATTTTCAAGGATTTTGATTGGCCTAAGCTTTTCAGCTTCTACTAGTTTCGAGATGTTTCTTACTGAACACCCCATCATTTTTGCTACCTCTCGGGTAGTCTTTAGGTAATCTAATTGCATAATACAATTGTTAAAAGTGAATAAAAATTTCAGCTTTCCAAATGCATTAGTTAATGTTTGTTTTTGTAGTTATTAACAAGTCATAGACATGATTAAATAAAATAGTTGATAATATTTTAATCATTTTTGATGTATTGTTTTTTATTACAATACTTTTGTAAAAGAATACGAGGGACAATTCTTATTCTTTTATCGAAAGATAAACAACATTAAAAAAAGAACTCTTGGGCTTTTGAGTCTAAGAGTTTTTTTGTTCTCTCTGACTTTACAAATTTACTATGGCTAGTAACCATTAGCAAATAAAGAAGTTAACATATTCTTAATGTTTTCAACATGAAAGCTATCATCCCTTTAAGTGGCAGTACTTACAGCAGTAATTAACATATAGCTTAAAGATATCCACATAGAATTTTACTTAAGATTGCAAAAAATAACATCAAGTTTAACTTTGATTTTAGTAAGTTATTATGAAAGATCAACATGTAGAATTATCTATGAATCAATTGGAGGGTAGAACTAAACGTGTATATAATAAAACTAATTGATGAGCTTGTATAGAAGACGATACAAGTTCAAATACTTACCTTCCCTTTTAATTAGGACAATAATCTTTATCTTAATTATGTTTCTGTCTTGATTTACAGTCTTTAAATTAGGTTAGTTATTCCACACATTCAAGAAATCATCAATATGATCATTCTTTGTTTCACCAATGTAATTTAGCAACATTTGCTCTGTTGAATGGCCTGTTACAGCCATAATAATTTTATTCGGGAGTTTGTTGTAATGATTCGTAGAGAAAGAACGTCTGAGTGTATGAGAACGAATAAGCTCATATTTTTTGAAGGTTCCTACTTCTTTTTTGTGAGATTGTGGATTTTGTCTGGAACCATAAACTTCTTGGGTTAAGCCACTATCACGACAAACATCTTTTATCCATTCGTTGAATCTTTGGTCGGAAATGGGTCTTGGAAAGTCTTTTAATCTTTTTAAGATTTCTTCCACATGTTGGTGAATTGGAATATCAACCTGCTTGTTTGTTTTACTCTGGGTATATCGAATGAATTTCTGCCCTTTTTCTGTTTCATTTATGTTGTTCATTGAAAGCTGCATTAAATCATTTACTCGGCATCCTGTCCAACATCCTATGATTAGCCAGTCGCGGGCATTCATGTGGTAGTCGGTTCCTTTAAACTTTCTAATTTGGTTTATTTCAGCTTCATTGATTGTCACGAAATCGGCAACTTCTCTAGGATGATTGAATTTTGTTGAACGTACTTGAATGTTAATTGAAAAACCTTTGTCAATGGCATCTAAACAGACTGTTTTTAGCTGCTTGATAGATTTATTGATTGTATTCTGAGAAAAGCCTGAAACATTAATCATATAGTTGACAAATTCAAACTTAAAGTTTAAATCCACCTCACTTACTAAATGTTTTATGCCAACATGTTTCTCAAAATTTTTAAGTCTTTCGATTACCTGAGTAAATCCTCTAATTGTATTTTCTGAAATTGGCTTATTGGTTTTCGGATTGATTTTAAATTTAAGCTCATTTTTATATTCATTCATTAAATCATAAATAAGCTTAGGAGATTCAGTTTCTTCAATTTTAGAATCATCATTTGAAATCACTGATTCAAGCCATTGTTTATTTATAGTAATACCTTTAGAGCTTGATGAATTTAATTCTTCAATAACCTTGTTTTTCAAATTGTTTAAATCTCTACTTAGATTTATTTTATCATCAAACAATGCAGATTGCTTAACTTCTCCTTTTGTAGAGTTCCAGTATTTGGGATCAATGAAAAAACCTGAAGAGGTAGTGAAGTCAGCTGAGCGACCGTTGCGAAGCCTGACATAAATAGATGCAGGATTTTTTATGCCTTTAATGAAGAAATTGATAGTTGCCATGTATTAGTTTTTCGACTTTGTAGTTATGTAAAGATACAAAATCTTCCCCACATCTTCCCCACATTAGGTTAATTTATCTTGATTTATTCCATATTAGACTTACACAATGATAATAAAGCTATTGATAAATAAATGATAAAAGCGTTAATCTATCTAGAAAAACAGTAAGATTAGATAATATTAGTTCGATTCCAAGTGGGACCACCCAAGTGGGGATTTTGGCTAAAAAGTCGAAATCCCCATTTTTATATCCCTCTACAAGGCCCGTTAAATAAGGGATTGCTGAAAAAAGTAAATTTATTCTTGTGGT
>Ga0214919_10003704_pt1 | contig 22867 bp, 33 predicted proteins | sample LL1503_MetaG_FD_177994 | JGI IMG/M metagenome (GOLD analysis project Ga0214919, IMG submission 177994) | Freshwater microbial communities from Lake Lanier, Atlanta, Georgia, United States - LL-1503 | ecosystem: Environmental > Aquatic > Freshwater > Lake | place: USA: Georgia | collected... | reverse complement strand
TTTTCATTTTGAACTTTAATACATTAGTATCTTAGTCAATGATGAATGAACAAAATTACTTGTTCATTACATACATTGTGACTTCGAAACCAAAACGCATTTCAGTTGCTGCTGGTTTTGTCCACATAGTATTTCTCCTGTATTTGTAATTTAAATAATCACAAATCAGATCATCGGAGATGCTGTTACACAAAGGTCCGACTTGAGATTGCTTTTCATAACTCTGTAACATTCCTGCTACACAATTACTTATACTCTATTATATGGCAAAACCACCTAAAAGTCATACGTAAAATCATTAAAGACTTCTAAATATTATGTATGAGATTCTTTTTGAATATTTCCCAACACTGCGCCCAAGTCCATTTACTGCTGACTTGTTTTACGCGATCTCTGGGTAATCTTAAACAAATGTCTATGCTGGCTTTTAAGTCTTCACTCATATGTCCTGTTATGCCATTTTCAATAATATCTAGAGGTCCCGCTACTGGGTATGCCGCAACTGGTGTGCCTACAGCTAGGCTTTCTATTATTACTACACCAAAAGTATCAGAGCGACTAGGAAACACAAAACAATCAGCATTGGCAAAATATTCTGCCAGATTTTTACCCGTCTTGGCTCCAACGAATTCAACATCTGGATATCTCCTTTCAAGTTCTGCACGATAAGGACCATCACCAACTACGATCTTAGTAGCACCAGGATAATCTAGACTGCAGAAATCATCTAGTCCTTTTTCTTTACTCACACGTCCAACACTTAACAGTATAGGACGACCAAATAGTATTTCACGTCTTAAATTACCCTTAAATATCTCACGATCAACACCACGTGTCCAAGGTACGATACTGCCCGTAAATCCGTGTGCTCGCAAGTCATCAACCATGGTCTGTGTTGTGGTTAACACACGACCTGAGTGTTTATGGAACCAACGCAGGTATGCCCAAGTCAGGCACTCTGGTATCTTATAGATTTTTTTAAGGAATTCTGGAAACTTTGTATGATAGCTGGTATTGTATTTTATACCCTTGCGGTCACAATACAATCTTGCGGCAAAGCCTATGGGCCCTTCCGTAGCGATGTGGATATGATCCGGATTAACTTCCTCGATTTTCTTACCAATATGGCGCGGCCAGGAAAGTTTAACTTCAGCATAACCAGGAGCACTACAATGAGGGAACTGCCCGGGATCAAGATAAACAATGTCAAAGCCGTCATCGAGAGCATAACTTTCAATATTCTTGAACGTGGTAACGACACCATTTATCTGATCTCTTAGATTATCAGTAACAACTAGTATAGTTGACATTAGACAATTTTATTCCAATAAACTAGTTCCCAACGACCGTCCTCATGTTCTACCAATGCTGAACATGATTCGACCCAATCCCCGTCGTTCATGTAGATGATGCCATTTACAGTTTTAATTTCTGGGGTATGTATATGACCGCAGATTACCCCATCATATCCGCGTCTAGATGCATATTCAGTAAGTGTCTTTTCAAATTCAAAAACGAACCCCACTGCTTTTTTTACCTTGTGTTTAAGATACTTGCTTAGTGACCAATAACCAAATCCAAGTTTATGTCTAATATAATTAAACCTAGTATTAATCCAAAGTATAAAATCGTAAGCACTGTCTCCGAGGAAACTAATCCATTTGCCCAATCTCGTGATTCCATCAAACATATCTCCATGTGTTAGTAAAAATAATAACCCGTCAACACTACGATACTCTGCTGAATTTACGATCTGAATGTTGCCCATTGGGAAACCGTGTGCTACGAATGGACGTAGAAATTCATCATGGTTACCTGTAATATAAGTAACATTAACACCGTGCTTGCCCATGCCTAATATACGGCGCACAACATTACTATGGCTCTGTTTCCAGCGCCATTTGTTCTGTTGTATTTTCCAACCGTCGATTATATCGCCAATAAGAAATAAATTTTGGCAGGTATTATGCTTGAGAAAGTTGTTGAGTAATTCGGCTTGACAGCCATTGGTTCCAAGATGGACATCTGATATACAGATTGTTTTGTATCGTATAGGGGTCATACTAGTATTTAAACATAGTATGATTACAGTAATGTTACAAAAACTTAGAAATCTATCTTAGCACCAATGCTGACGATGCTGTTGTTGTATTGATCAGCATGTTGATATTGATAGCCTGCGTATATCTGTCCACGGTCATTTAGTTTGTATCCAACTAGTGAATTTACACTTAATAAGGTATCACCATAACGGTAAGTGTCAGCTAGATTAAACTTGGTCACACGTCCATCTACTGCGTAGTAAACACCACGGTCAGTAACATCGCTGTCAAATCTGGCACCCACATATGGTTGGCTTGATGTGTCACGGTATTTGCCATAAGTTATTCTTGTGGCTTCTGTTCCAGTTTCAACACCACCATCAAGTTGAGTTTTTCTTACAGTTAATCCTGCGTATGGAGTAATCTTCCATACTTGAGGAGCAACTACCTGTAGATCTGCCCATATGGTTTTGCCTTTGGTAGAATAACTATTGCTGTATACTTCTTCAGCAAAGTTTTCTTGCGCATCAAGAACTATAGTTCTTGATGAACGGTAGTCACTGCTACCATATCCTACAGCGGGTTTAACTGCCCAACGGCCAATCTTCTTAACAGCATAAGCACTGACCATGTCAGTGTCAAACTTGCCTGCGCCTTGTTCAACACGGGTTAATGTAGTGTTGATCTTGTTGTATTGTAAACCAACTAAGGTAGTGTCATTTATTAGTCGTTCTACACCAATTTCAAAGCCTGATCCGCGAGTATCATTGCCGTTGGCTGATTTACCAGTAATCCATGCCCAAGTGTTGCGATCAATGTCTTTAGCTTGGCTGGTGCGGCGAGTGATCTTATCACCTACCAAGTTAATTCTATTCAACGGATCAGCACGATTCATCTCTTGGTTATAGATGTTCAGCAACATACTGTTATCAATAGTGTCAATTGGTGCGCTGGCTGTTTGAGTAACAGTTGTTGGAGTAGCTATAGCCAATGACTGTGTTTGTGTAGCGGCAGTGCTGGTTGAGGTAGCTGTGCCATCTGATGTTGTAGTAGTTCCATCACTGTAGGTTGTAGTAGTGCGTGGAGTAACTGTTACAGTAGTTGATACTGTGCGAGTCTGTGTTTCTGTTACAGTTTCAGTTGTGGTATTATCACGACCTAATACTAATCTATTGTTAACTATTGTGGGTATGGCATGAGCGATACTATAAGCATAGGCAGTAGCAAATGTTGATGACCAAGCACCGTATGTGGTTGATGTTGTTTCAATATTTGTAGTAGTAGTGCCTGTTACAGTTGGTCCACTTGATCCACCCCCAGTAGTATCAAAGCCTGCAATCGTGCAAGGTGCTGTGCAACCAGGAATAACACCTGCGGTACCACCACCTGCACCTGAACTAACTGCTGTTTCGTTTGCAGCCAATGCTGTTGGACCGAAGATATAAGCATAGCTAAATGTTGCTGTAGCACCAGTGGCTAATGTTGGCACATGGAAACCTAAACCTATAGTGTAATCGCCATTGCCTGAATTGCTGTTGTTGTAGTAGTTTGCTGGATCTGTTGTCCAACTATTACTTACACCAGCACCAGCGTTGTCTAATGCTGTGTATAGGCCCAAGGCATACTTACTGGCCAAGGCTTCACTCATAACTACCTGTTTGTTAGTTAAAACTACAGTGCCATCTGTTAGGCTATAACCTAAGCTATTGTTAGTTGCTGAACTGTCACCTGCGGCCGCACGTGCATCAGGATCAATGAATCGACCAAAGTATAAGTTAGTCATATTAACTTTGGCTGTCAATACTGTGGTAATGTCAATGAACTTTTGTCCGTTGTTAAAGTGGACGTCGTGTAGCAGATCGTAGTTTACTGTTGAACCAGTCCATACTGCACGTTGATCAAATGTTGTGCCATTGTAGGCAACACCGCGATAGTCTGTGAGTATGCCTCCTGTGACTGCCTGTGCACCTGTGTTATTATTAGTATTAGATACGCTGGCACCTGTATCAGTGTTGGTAAATTTAACTGTCCAACCCTCAAATGGGCTACCTGGTGTTAGGTAGTCGTAGGCGGCGTTAAATGTGCCAGTGCCTGTGTTGTCATATAGCATACCAGGTGGTGTGTTTGACTTACTACCAATGGTACCGTATTCGCTGGTACCAATTTTAATATAGTTACCTTGTAGAGTGATAGTAGCCACAGCCCAGGCATGTGTAGTGAATAATGAGGCCGCTACTAGGGCAGCGATTTTGCTTTTCATGTGAGTGTCTAGCTCCGTATTTATAGTGTATTTAAGGTGAGATGGGTATTGGATAACTGACTGTATTTCTCAGCTATCTTTATCTAGCTGGCGCCTGATGTTGTTGATCTACAGGCTGTGGTGGGTTCTTAGGGCCCTTGGTTTTGTGTTGGAACCAACTCATAGTTTGCCTCCTACTCAAGTATATAGCGGGCAAGATATCTGCATTATGTAAGCAGTTTATGGTTGTGTTACAGTAGTAGAACAACCAGCGGGATTAGTGCAACTTTGATTGATGCTGTAGGTTTGATTTGTGCTACCTGATTGATTTAGATTAAGACTACTAGCGCCACCGCTGTTGGTAAATTGAATAGTGGCCGCGTGATTGCCTGAACCTTCTTGTGTAGCGTTAACGTTATGTCCATTACCAGTCAGATTTATATCAAGATAATGTTGTCCTGTGTCTTTCTGATTGGTAGTCACTGTATTGTTATTACCGTTAATGTTTTGGAATAATATCTTTGGACTGTTGCCTTGCTGAATATTAGTCAGATTGTTAGTGTTACCACTGACTGTGGTTTCAACAAAGTTAGTGGTACCTGTCTGCTGTTTAGTAACGGTATTATTGCTACCAGTGACGTTAAGATACATGTAGTGATTACCACTATCACCTACTGCCGTGCCATTTGTTGTGTAGCTTTGATTTAGATTGTAGGTATTGCTGTCACCGTTTGAGTATAATTCAATACGATTTTTAGCGCCTAATGTGATTCCTTGGCGTATAGTAAGTGAGTTGTTGTTGCCGATCTGTTCTACATGTATTTCATTACCTGACTGATTTAATCTCTGTGTAGTCTCGCTGTTCTTACGTGTCTGTTGCGCATTGGTAATACCTGAACTATATGTAGGGGCAGGCGGTGCGGCTGTATATCCACCAGCAGAGCCTGATGTTGTGCCACCAGTAGCTGAATAAGTTCCACCGTTTACAGGTGCTCCATTGTTAATCACACAGGTTGCCGCACCACTATATAAAGCACAGTTCTGCCAACCTGCAGAACTTGCCCATCCTTGTGCATAACCATTCGTGCCGTAGATACCAAACTCTGGATTGTAAAGTATGTTGCTACCACCAGCAAAAGTTAGTGTTGGAGAGGTGATATATGGACCATAGTTACCTGCCCAGTAGCCACCGTCCTTACCATAAAACTGCACACTCACATAAGCTACGTTGGTACAGGATCCACCACAGTTGGCTGTAGAGATTGAATACGTGGATGGTGTATTCACTCCATAAGTTAATGTAAATGCCTGTTGAACTGTAGTGATAACGGCATTACTACTATTATAGAATACCATCTTTAGGGTAAACGGATCTCCAGGAGCACGCCCACCGCCATCCATGGCCTGTGCTGAAAGTGTTAGTGTTCCACCTGCCTGCATGGCACTGTTAAATACCACTGTTTGGCTTACTGTGGTAAAGTTATAGGCCATCTTGATAGCATTATCTACTGCGTTAGCAGTAAAACTAACTAAAAGTAAAAAAACAAAACTAATTCTGCGTAGCATTTATATACGTATTGCCTCCGCTGTTAACACGATTCTTGACTTCAATAGGACCTTGTGTCTGTGTTATAGTAGTGTTTTGATTTTTAGGCACTGATATGCATTGTGTATCACCGCCACCTTCACGACATAGGGTAACTTGCAGATCATCTACCTCAGCCACTACGCCACTGGTAGGTAAGTAATCTGGTAATAGACCGCTTTTGGTCTTACCTAATAAGTCTAACTGTGCGGCTAACTGTGCGTTGATGATATCTAAGACGTTAGCAAGAAAATCTTGATCAAGGAAGTTACGTGATAGTTTGTCTTGATATAACTCTTTTTCTTGTTTTTCAAACGCATTAGCCAGACCTGTTTCTTTTAAAAAGTCTACATCTAAGGCACCTTTCATATCAATCCTACGACGTTGTTTATCCTCTTCACTTTCACGTAGTTCTTTTGGTGGACTTAAGATTAATAAGTTGTTGATCTGATCCTCTGTGAGATTTAGTATTACAGGCTTAAATGGTTTTGATTCTTTGCTGTCTACTTTGGTTGCCTGGAATGCCTTGTCCATTATTACCTTACCTTCATCTGTAATAACTTCAATCTTACCTGTAACACAGTCTTTCTCTAAATCAATCCAACCTTTAGGGCAAGCTGGTAGCAGGATTATAGTTGAACGACCAATCTCATCAACAGTCATGGTGAAATCTGTGCCACGGACTGCTACTGTGGCAGTGGGACTGTGTATCTTTACTGAATCTGGGTTATTGTGTGCTACTTTACCTGAGGTATAGCGAACAGTGCCGAGGGCTACGTTCATAGCCAACTTACCGGCACTCTTCTTAGCATTGGGGTCAAAGACAAAGCTGTCGATGACGAGTTTTGAATTTTCGTTGATCTGCACTCGGGTATTGTCAGTAAAAGTAATACCAACTTTACCTGCTGTGGTGCGAACATTATCATCAGCTTCAACACCGCTGCCTTTGGCTGCGGATAACACTGCGGCCTTGCGGACTATGCTGGGAGGTGCGTTTACCTGTTCGGTAATCGTGCCTATGGCTGCATAGCCAAAGTTACACAGCAACATAAGGGCCACTGCTGAGATAAGTCTCACAGTGACTCCTTAGTTACCTGTTGTAATGTTCCAAGTGTTGCCACTACCGCTACTTAGTAGATTAACAGTAGTATCGATCGTTCCACCTTGGGTTACATTGAGTGTGTTACTTGAACCTGTTAGGTTCAATGTGAACGCATGTCCATTAGTTCCTGCTGTACCTGACTGTGTCAACACAATACCGTTCGTAGCACCAACAGTAGTGATACTGTTAGTAGCTTTGTTGCTTGTGATATTTTGTGTTAGGCTGTTACTACCGCCACCAGTCATTGATATGTTATTAACAGTTTCATCAGCATTAATTGTAGCTGTGATAGTGTTATTAGCACCACCGCTGGTCACTGCTGTGAAATCGTTCTTGCTGCCTAACATATTCAAGTTGATACCTGCATAGTTACCTGTTTGTTGAACATTGATCATGTTACTGCCGCTGGTACCTGAACCTGCATTGTTGCTGTTAATAGTAGCAGTGCCATTATTACCAGTTACATAGTAGGTTAAGTCAATACCATATGCACGACCTGTAGCAACACTGGTGCTGATACCTAAGTTCAATGTATTAGTTGAACCTATCTGTTGGATATCAATCGCATTACTGTCACCATAGATCTTAGCACGGGTAGTATTACCTGTACCAACACCCTGTATACCACGCACCACGTTACCTGCACCTGTTTGCGTGATATCGATCGTACTGTTATCACCACTTTGGTCGATGTAGATGCTGTTGTCTGCGCCGAATGCTGTGGTCACAAACAAGGCAAGCATTACTGTCCATAGTTTAATGTAATTGTACATTTACTTGCTCCTTGGCCCTCGGGGCCTTAACGGAAGGCTTATCTACTTCTTCTACCTTCTCTATTTTCTTCTTTACTGCCTTTGGTTTCTCAACCTGTGTAGGGGTGTCAACTGATGGTTGCGGTGCCGGCAAAGGTTTCGTCTCTGCTGGAGTTGTAGGAGGAGCCGGTGGAGCATCTGCCCTTGGCTCGGCACTGACAACATCATCTGTTTTGAAGTCCCATACACCCTTGACCTGACCTTCCTTGATCAGCTCAACGACAGCCGCTTCAACTGCTGCCTTGACCGCTTGCGTTCCGGGCTCATTTATGGTGAGTCCTGCTTCTAATTCAAACGCCTGCGTACCATCTTTAACAAACTTCAGCACTGCTAAACTGTCGCTGGTGCTGTAGATCGTTTTCTGCACATTAACACTGGCTAAAACCTTACCAGTATTAACACTAATCAATCTCAAACTAACTGTTACTATATCTTCACTATACTGTGTTTGTGGGCCTATGCCTAACATACGAGCCGCATAGCCACCACTCTTGGTGCTTGAGTCATAGCCTGTAATACCGCCCTCTATTATCACCCCCGCAAACATCATAGGGCTTAGAGGCTTGGCTTTTTCGCCATCGTAGGCTTCACGCATCTGACGAATTAGTTGACGTTCTTTAGTTAGACTGTCAATGCCTACTCGTTCTACTACCGTAAACCATTGTCCCTTGCCCACATCTTGTAGGGCTTTGATCAAGAAACTTTCAGCACCTTGCGTAACTGCTGTGCTCAAGTTAGCAATAGTTGCCGCAGGACGACGTTGTCCAGTCTTGTCAGCAAAGCTGTAAACTGCTACTACCACTGGTTTACCAGCTGGTGGCGGTATAGTGTCAAACTCTTTCTGCATCAAGTTCTTAACTGCTTTTGGCTTTTCAGGATTGCTGATCATGTTGGTAGTAGCACACCCTGTGAGCACTAATAATAAAAATACGGCCAAAAATTTACGCATGTTATTGGAACACAAATTGTCCTAACGGTATAGTAATACTGGTAGAACTTCCTAAATAATCAGTTACATTCAAAGTAATTTCGGTACTGCTCTTAGTCCAATTGATTATGTTACCTTCAAAATTAAGTGTGCCGCTGTTGCTACCGCCGTCTGCAAACATGGCTGTTGCGAGATTCTGGCTGATTTGGGCATAGATACGCGATTCCAAGTTGTTCATAAACTTGGCGATATTGGTGTTTTTAGCTTCGTTAGCTTCTTTTTCTAACCTGCTCTGTATCTCTTTTTGTATGGCTTCTTTACGGCTATGCTCTTGATTTTCAATCGTAAGCACATGGGCACTATAGCCATTACCGTTAAAAGCTGGACTTTTAAAGGTATAGTCAGGCAGAGGCTGCGCAGATGCTAAACCCGCAAAAGATAGAAAAAGGAATGAAATACATAGTTTCATTTTCTCGGCTCCTTGCTATTATTTAACAAGAATCCAAGGAAATTAAGTGGGTGTGTTATTGTTGACTACGTTAGTCAGATTCTGCAGAGTCGATGCGTTTGAGAATTTCTTCGTAAAAAGTATCAACTTCACCGCCAAATTTGCCCATAAGATGTTCGATGCATTGGCGGCAGTAGTTATATTGTTGGGTATGATACCCGTTTAAGAAGTCGTTGTGTAGTTTAATCCATTGATCTAATTGTGGTAGATCACTGATTGAGATTTTATCAGCGGATATCAAACAAAAAACTTCAATATCATGCCCTTCTTTGTTGATAGTTTCTAAGTCTAATACCGTATATTTTTGTCTAAGTTTTTCAGCGTTTTCGCGCCCAAATATAATATCCATTATCGTTTCTCTGTTATACCACACTGTTCAAATACTGCTTGGACTGCCTGCGCTTGGCTGACACAATCTTCTAAAGCGTTGTGCAGTCCTGCCTTGTTTTTATCTCTGGGATCACCGTGTGTGCTTAGTAAAGTTCTACTATCACGGATCTGCCAGAACTGCCATGGGCAAGGCAAGCCCATTTGGCGATATAGGTTTTCTAGGATAACGATGTCAAACACAGGACCCTGTGCCCAGATGTTATCACAACCTACGATAAATCTATTTAACTCTTGTGTAAATTGCTCTAAGCTAATGCGATTGCCATCACCTAAGGCTTCTTCTCTAACATCTTCAGCTTGCTTTCCCCACCACTCAACAGTATTATCGTCCACGTGACGACCGAGTGCGATCTGTTCATCTACACTAACACGGAAGTAGATGCCATCTACGATATCATGCTTTTTATAAGGACTAAACTTGCAAGCACCAAATGTCAAGATAGTGGCATCTGGGCGTGTGCTCAGTGTTTCTAAATCAAGCATAATATCCATTATAGACCCTTTTGTGGTTGTAGATGTTTCGACATTTTTTTACGGCATTCTTCTTTAACTTTAGAAGGAACATCTGGTGAAATTTCTGCTATACGACAATCATAAAATACTTTGCTATGATCCGGCGGGAAAAATGTTGCAGCTATTGATAAGATAACCACAATCATTAGCAGAACAAACTTAAAGTCATCACTGAGCTTCATCCTCGTTCCTTTTCCATAATCCTACCCAAAAATTTTCTTTTGGTTTAAAATCTATGTCTGCTCCCAATTGATGTTTTTTAACGTTAGTGTATCCCATTTTTGCTAATGCTTTTTCAACTATACTATATGGTACTATTAAACTAAATCCCGCACTTCGCCAATTTGGCACCATTTGTCTGTTGGCTATCAAATGTTCTTGCTCAATTAAAAATTCAATATTTTTTAAATTTTCCACACAGTCTAATACAATATATTCTGGACTGCAATTATTCACTATCAGTTCTAATAAATGTAGTGGACTATGAAAATGATAAAGCATTCCACAACAAATAACAACATCCGCTGGATGCTTATCATTTAGTACAAAAAATACATCATTTTTAATAACTTTGTTAACACCGACTATTGATTCACAATATTCAGCAGTTCTTCTAAACGGTTCAACTAACTCTAAATATCTTGGCTCATGCTGAACGATTAATTTAGTATGTATTCCTTCGTGAGGCCCGATTTCTAATACTGATTTGTTTCTACAGATATTAAAATATTCTTCATACATAAATGATTTGTAATCATCGAATGTCATGTGAATCTTTTAACAATTTTTCTGTTTCTGCGTGTGCTACACGTTTACGTAGACTGCTTGAACTAAATGAATGATCACGTCCATTGAACACCAATGCAATATTACGTATGAAACATTCAGCTTTGCCTGTAAACTCGCTGTGTTCATACTCTACGCCTAAGATACGCACATCCAGCGGAAGAATTAACAGTAAGTCGATCAGATCCTGTTCTGTTTGATAAATTACTACTTCATCAACATAGCGACAAGCGGCTAACTGTATCTGACGTTCTACAATACTTTGCACAGGTTTATTTTTTGTGTCAGGACGATCAATAGTTGGATCTGTCTGAAGGCCAGCAATTAGATAATCGCAGTGATTTTTTGCTTCACTTAACATAGCGATATGTCCAGCATGTAGCATGTCAAAGGTGCTGAAGGTTATACCAATCTTTTTACCTTCGGCTTTGAGTTCTTTAATCTTATTGAAAATCATTCTGCAGGTTCTAATTTGATCTGTAAAGGAAATCCATTATTGCGAGCCAGCTGGGTGACTTCAACACCTTTTTGTTCAGCCATTTCGTATGGAAGTATGGCGGCTGTTCCACTACCTTCTTCATGGATTTTAAGTGTAACAGCTTCTGCTGATTCTGGTGAATGATTAAATATATCGACTAATGACTGCACAACAAACTCCATAGTAGTAACATTATCATTGATATAGATAACTCTATACAAGGGGGGTTCTTTGAGATCAAAGTTTGGTGTTGGTCTTGTTTTTGTTACAGCTTTGGTGCCCATAAGTTCCTTTTCGATAGTCATTGTTAGTTGAATAGCAGGGCGGCTTTTTGACCGCCATTACTATGTATTATACTACTTTTCAAAGGCGATTGCAATCTTTTTCTTAGTAGATTCCGGGATAAAAACTTCCACATTTACTGTTAAGATACCATTTTTTACTGCGGCACTTTTAACTTCGCTGTTGTCTGGTAAGGCAAAAGTGCGTGTAAAGTTTCTTGCAGCAATACCTTGATGCAGATAGTTACCTGTGTGATCTACAGCCTTAGGCTTAGTTTCACCTTTAATAACTAATTCACCATCTACTTCTTCAACATCTAATTCATCTTCGTTGAACCCTGCCACAGCTACTTCGATAGCGTATTCAGTTTCAGCGATACGGATGATGTTGTATGGCGGATAGTTTGTGTTGTTCATCTTTTCTTGGGTGCGAGCAAGTTCTTCAAAAATGCGATCAAACCCAATAGCAAACTGTGGTAGTTTGCTGATGTCATATGTTGTTACATGGAACTGTTTCATAGCTTATTCTCCTTATATTAAGCAAGATTAAATCGAGGACCCTTATTCGGCATCCTTCTTAACTTCAGTAAACTCAGCATCAACTACGTTGTCTGGTTTAGCTGAATCCTGTTGGGCTCCAGGTTCCACTGTGGCATTCTTAGCTGCCTCAGCTTCCTGGAACACTTTGAATAATGGTGCTGAAGCTTCTTGCACCTTGACCAACTGATCAGTGATGGCGCTAATGTCTTCACCTTCTTTAGCAGTTTCAAGTGCTTTGATTTCTTCTTCTATCTTGGCTTTTTCATCAGCTGTGATCTTGTCACCATACTCTTTGAGATTTTTATTAACGCTGTGGATCTGTTGATCAGCTTGGTTACGGCTGTCAACTAATGCACGTAGTTTCTTATCAGCTTCAGCATTGGCTTCGGCGTCTTGGACCATCTTTTCAATCTCATCTTCTGTAAGTCCTGAGTTAGCCTTGATAGTAACTTTGTTTTCTTTACCAGTTTTCTTATCTTTAGCGGTTACCTTTAAGATACCATTAGCATCGATATCCAACGTGATTTCGATAGCCGGGACACCGCGTGGTGCAGGTTCGATACCTTCAAGATTAAATTCACCAAGTTTCTTATTGTCCTTGATAAATTCACGCTCACCTTGTGCAATATTAACTGTTACAGCTGGTTGATTGTCATCTGCTGTTGAGAACGTTTGGCTGACCTTGGTAGGGATAGTCGTATTCTTTTTAATTAATTTCGTGAATACGCCACCCACTGTTTCAATACCTAAACTCAATGGAGTAACGTCTAATAGTAGAACGTCAGTCTTATCACCTGCTAACACAGCACCTTGGATGGCCGCACCAACTGCTACAGCTTCGTCTGGGTTAACATCTTTGCGTGGCTCACGTCCGAATAGTTCTTTAACTGCTTCTTGAACTTTAGGCATACGTGTCTGACCACCGACTAAGATCACATCGCTGATATCGCTGGCTGAAACTCCTGCATCTTTGAGAGCAGTTTTGCATGGTTCAATTGATCGATTGATTAACTCTTCTACCAATGATTCAAACTTAGCACGAGTGATAGTTACGTTCAAGTGTTTTGGACCTGTGGCATCAGCAGTAACATATGGTAAGTTTACGGTAGTCTGTGCTGAACTTGACAGTTCAATTTTGGCTTTTTCAGCTGATTCTTTAAGGCGTTGTAAGGCCAATACATCTTTGCTTAGGTCAACCCCACTTTCTTTCATGAACTCATCAATGATGTAGTCCATTAGGCGTTGGTCAAAGTCTTCACCACCTAAGAATGTGTCACCGTTGGTAGACAATACTTCAAATTGATGCTCACCATCGATGTTAGAAATTTCAATGATTGAAATATCAAATGTTCCGCCACCTAAGTCATATACAGCAATCTTGCGATCACGCTTTTCTTGCTTGTCCAAGCCAAATGCAAGTGCGGCCGCTGTTGGTTCGTTAATAATGCGTAGGACTTCTAATCCTGCAATCTTACCTGCATCTTTGGTTGCTTGGCGTTGTGCGTCATTGAAGTAAGCTGGCACAGTGATAACAGCTTGTGTTACCTCATGTCCAAGATAGTCTTCCGCAGTCTTTTTCATCTTGATCAAGACTTCTGCTGAGATCTGTGGTGGTGCTAATTCTCTGTCATCAATTTTCACCCATGCATCACCGTTTTTGTTCTTAACGATAGCAAATGGCATTAGGTCGATGTCTTTTTGCACTTCCTTTTCTTCAAATTTGCGTCCGATTAGGCGCTTGGCCGCGTAGACTGTGCGTTTTGGATTGGTTACTGCTTGTCGTTTAGCTGGTGCACCAACTAAGATTTCGTCGCCGTAGGCAACGATACTGGGTGTGGTTCGGGCACCTTCGTTATTTTCAATTACTTTTGGTTTGTTGTTTTCGAGGATGGCCACGCAACTGTTGGTGGTTCCTAAGTCGATACCGATGATCTTAGACATATAGTTTCTCCTTTAATTAAGCAAGATCTAAAATTATAGAGCCCTTATTAGGCACCCTATACAATTATTTATTTCTGTAAAACTTTATTATATACTAATATAATTTCTTGGGCAACTGTTGGCTTTGTAGTTTCTTTTTCCAACGGTTTTTGGCTGCTGATGCTTTACGCTTGCGAAGTGTTGTGGGTTTTTCATAACACTCGCGATCACGTAATTCCTGTAGAAGTCCGCTGTCCTGCATTTTCTTTTTGAATTTGCGCATAGCCTGTTCTACGTTATCATTGCGAACGTAAACTGTGCTGCCTTTTAGAGAGTTTTCAAATGCCATTAAATCCTTTCCTTGATTATATTAGTATATTATTTATGTAATTATACACTAACTTCTGGCTTAGAGTCAACTAATTTGGTAAAGTAACCGTAAGGTGTTTGATATTCTCGTCCTTGGCCATAGCGCACATTGGTAGATTCTGGGGTGATGCGAACCTGGCTCGCATCATCGATCAACACATGATCGCAGTCTTTGGTCACGTGATTTAACCATTCCAAATCATAGCTCGTACCATCATAAAGATACACATCAAAATCGTGAGATGAATTTTGCAGAAATTCGTTTAACACGATGAAATCTGCTGGTTTGATATCGATGATAATAGCTGTGTCACGTACCTTATCTACAGTGCTGGGATAGGTAATAAACCTACTGTTTTGATTTGTCATTTAAATACTCCTTGATTTGTTCACGTTCTGCGTCTGTGAGTAAATCAACATCATATTCACCCGTGTCGATTTTCTCTATTAGATGTTGTATGTATGCACGATCGTAGGCAAAACTGTCAGTCTTGGTTTTGTCCACTTCGATCCATTTCTTTTCATTCCATTTGTATAACTTGCTGGGTAGATAGTCTACACGCAGATACATGTCACCTTTGGCAGGATTTTGGGGGAAACGAGTGCCAAATCCTGCATTAACGGGCGCAGTAGACTCAGCACCTATGCTGAAATCGGGTATAACGACTTGATTGGGATGGTCATGTATGACCACGGCCTTTGGTATGGGATTTATGGGTTCTTCATCTGTAGCAGGTGCAGGGCGGCCACGTAAAGGTGGTGGGTCAGCGTGTGGTATTTCAGCTGGGAGTATGGGTTCAGCTGGGGGTGGTTCAATTGGTCGATCTATGTAGACTTCTCGGATAACTTCCACGGGACGTTCTACTATGACTTCTTTTATGACTTCGACCGGGCGTTCGACTTCCTTGACAACTTCTTTGATTACAGGAACTTCTTTGATTATTTCTCGTTCTACGATTACTTCTTTAGGGGGTTGGTTACTAAGTTCAAAAACTTTTTTTTTAGGTTTTCAGCTGTAGCGTTAACTGCCTCAAGTTCGCGTTCAAGAGTTTTGTTCTTAGCTTCAGCTTCATCTATTAGTCGCTGTGCTTGTGTTTCTTCGCCTTCAAGCACCGGTATATCCAAATCTTCTGTTTGCGGGTGCTTGGGCATCATACCATCATTGTCATCTATGGCTCGGGCTAAGTCCTTACCACTATCAAAAAATTCTTTAGTTTCTGGTTCATCGTGCCAAGGATCTTCTGTAGTTGGAATCCAAGTTTGTTTCCAACCTGGGTGTTGTTCTTCATCAATAGGTAGTCGCTTACGTGGGCGATGCCACTCAAATGTCTGATCAGCGGCTAATATAAGAACAAGTGCCAATGGGTCAAATACCAATACGATCAAGATGATGACCCAACGGACTGCTTTTTCAAGTAAACCTGCGTCTGGATTATCACCATAGATCAGTGCGGCGATATATTTGATTGGTCCAACTTCTGCTTCAACCTTACGGGCTTGGCTGGCTATAGGAGCACGCTGTTCTTGTAGGGCGGAAATTTTCTTTTGAGCAGTGGCGATTTCATTTTGGAGAGTGGTTCTCTCTCGGGATTGACTTCTACGTATTTGGACTGCACGTTCTGCTCCTTTATCGTCTGTGGTTCTTGATAATTTTTCATCTACCTGAGCGTCCATCTGTTTGAGTGCCTTGCGAGCTGCTTCGATATTATCACGTTCTGTTTTGATTTTGTCATCAAATATCTGCACTTGGCTGCTGATATCACCTGCGGGCACTGCCTGATCTAAGTGTGCTTTACTCAAGAAACCAAATATACCCATTGAAGTGATCAACATCAGGATAGCTATAGCTGGAACTAAGTATAGTTTGAATTGTAAGGCTGCACGATCCCAATATTTGTGTAGCCAAACTGTGGTAACTATTTTACCAAGTTCAAGCACACTGCCCATGACCACGATGGGCCAAAATGCCGCGGCAAATATAGCAGTAAGTCCAGCGATACTGTAGAAAGCCGCCACTGCTGATATAGTTAGGGCGATTAGGAGTAATACGTAACCAAAAATCATAGTATAATATTTATAGGATTATACAGTCTATATTAGCAAGATATAATGAATAACGCAAGTGTTTTTGGCTAATCTTCACTAAACACCAATGCCATAGTAGCACGGCTGATACCATTGGTAGATTTTATACCAAAGCTGACCCAACTGCCTGGTGGGACTGCTATGCGGAAGTCGCGCAGTGGATATGTTGATTCGCCATTGATAGCAGTGACGAACTGGCAGACGGCAGTGTCGACAGTAGGATCCAATGTGCCATCTGCGGTTGATATCATACCATTGTCTTTGGGCTGGCTGAAGTAACTGTGTGTGCCTGAGAAACTGGAGGGTTCAAAGAATATGTATAAGATAGCAGGGTCAGTGTTCTGTGTTCCAATGCTGACGTCTTTGAGCAAGATCTCTTTGGCATTTAATAGATAGTTGCCATTTAAAGCACCTGCCGCCCCGTTGGTCACATAGGGATTACGTATGGTCAATAGATGATGTAGGACGTTCTGTGATAAGGTAGTCTTGTTCACGCTGGTGCTGCGGTTCAGTTCGTTCTGGCGTATGTCACCTTCAATGGCCGCCATCATACTGGCACCATAGACTGTAGCGGCATTAGCTGATCCCAGGTTATAGCTGACATAGCCAATCTTGAAACTGGGCTGGGCAGTGTGTGGCACTATGTTTTTATTAGTATAATGTTCTCTGTGGAAGAATACCATATTGCCCGTGACACTGTTTTCTATAGCATAGCGTATCTCACCAACACCTAACCAACGGAAGTTGATCTGATAGACGTTTAGATATTGGCTGGCCAAGGTCATGCCACTGGGGTTTGGTCCTGAGATGTTGGCACCCAAGGTATCTACATTAAAGTCCTCTTGATAGGTCCAGTTCTCAGTCTGTGCTACACCCACCTGTTTGGTGCTGAATGTGCCTGTGGCCAAGGTGCCTGTGCCTGTGGCTGTGAAACTATAAGTGCCATTACGGGCGCCTACGCTGGCTCCCATGAACACTATGGTATTATCTACCTGATCTGTCAGCCAACCTGTAAATCCATCTGTGTCATTAATATGTACCGCTGTGGCCTGGGCGGTGCCTGAGGTTATTGATATCAAGTATGACACACCGTTTAGGGTCACGTTGGCTGTCTGCGTGCCAGTAGGTGCTGTGTTGATTGTCAATACCGTGATGTGTGTTTTACCACCTGTGGCACGCATGACACCAAACTTAGGTCCTGAAGCACTTTGATTCCAACCAACCATGATGGCATTTTCTTGATTGAACAGGCCTGCACGTTGGCTAGTGTCGGCTACGTTGGCTGAAAAGCCTGCGGTAAAACGAGCCAAGGCACCTTGCCCTGGACGATAGCGCAGGAATCGTTTGCTACGCAACACTCCATAGCCGCCTGTGGTAGTGCCACAGCTGACCGTGTATATGGCTGCATTGGCATTGGCCCAACTGTTGGTTCCTGATTGGTAGGTCTGTATGACTTCGTTGGTGATACCGTAGATGCTGTCCAACTGTATGACTGGGGTAATAGTGATGCCGTAGGGTTCACCGAACGCTGATACTGAACTGGCACCGCCTGGGATAGTTTCAACAGCACCCCCAATATTAGCAACTATGTTACCTGTTACCACCCATGGTGTAGTGCCCTGTGTGACAGTGACATTGCCAATTACGCTGACGTTACCACTTACAGGTATAGCATTACCCACATCATTTTTGATCTCGATTTCTGGTATGCTGGTGACTATCACAGATCCATTTACCTGCCATGGATTAGTTCCCTGTGTGACATTCACGTTACCAACTACGCTGACGTTGCCACCAATGGGCATGTAACTGTAGCCATTGGCCAATAGATCGTTAGTGCCAATCTCTGTGATGTGGCTGTGTATGGGCATACCAACATTACTGTATACCTGCACAAGTTCAGGAATGGTGATATTACCAACAATGGTAATAGCATTACTGCCAATGGATACTGGAAACGGGTTTAGAACATCAACTACATTACCATTAAAATTAATTACACTGATAGGCAGTGCGTTACCAATATCATTTGAAACTTCTACGTTGCTTGAAAACAGATAGGTCATTAAATTATTCTCCATCCATCACGATAGATCATGTGGATGCCTCCGTTGTCCATGGCCAGTATAGCACCGCCAGGGTCGTTGTCTACATTGCCTGCTAGTATGATATGGTTCACACTGGCTAGGCCACTTTCATCTTTGATTATTACTTTGTCACCGTTGGTGCTCACAGGTAGGGTTATAGTGCAGACACCTGGATAGTTCACACCTACATAGTAGTCACTTTGTACCACGGTATAACTGGCTGTGGTTACCAAGCGTGTGTTATATCCGTATCCACCTCCGCCACCTGCGCCAATCAGTATACCACCAGGAGTAACACCATCGCTGATATAAAAAGCATTACGGCTGTAGTCATACCAGATACGATCTAGCTGTCCAATGCGGACATTGCCATCATCGTAGTTACGTCGTTGGGTAAAAAGGTCTTGCGTGAATAAGGAAGGCATATGGTTTAGCCCTCAAATGGTTCGTCTTCCTCTGCCATAGCTGTAACTACAGCATCGTCAGATTGTGTTGCTCCGTCGTCATAGACATTGTCTATGCCTTGTGATTTTTTAAGAATTTCAATTTTTTGTTGTAGGGGTGGAACCATAACAGTAGGTTCTGCTGTGGTTTCTGACTGCCTATCATCTTCAATAACAGCTAGGGCGTCAGCTAACTTGCGTAAGAATTCAGCCGCACGCACGATTAGTCTGCTATCCTTGAGAAGTCAACTGAGCCTATATCTGTAACTGTGATGCCTGCTGTGGTAGCAGTTGAAGTGATAAATGCTATTTTTGGGCTTGAAGTGCTGGTAACCACGTTACCTAACTGCGTCCAAGTGCTGGTATATGTGCCTTCACCCACGATAATATCACGCACAGTGTTAGCTGGTAGCAGTTGGCAGTTGCCTGTAGTATAAGCTACTGGTGCTGTACCTACCGCATAATAGCAGGCCACGTTGCTGACCACTTTAACTCTGGTGCTGACTAATGCCGCACTTGGTGTGCTTGCACCTGCTACTGAAATTAATAGTTGTGTTGCCATGTTTGATTCCCTGGAATATTTAAGTTATTTATCTACTTTTAAGCAGAACAACTGGCTTTTGCTCCACCACCCATTTCAGTAACCGTAACCCACCCCGGTTCTTTAACAGCTACGACTGCTACCCGGCTACATCTGACTGGCAAGCGTAGATCGCGTGTCTGCCCAGCCATCAATAGGCCACAGTTTTTAGCTGATGCTGTGGGATTTTCTCCAATGATGTAGTAGACTGCTACCTGTGCGTAGATGCTGATTGGTCCTTTTTGCAGGACCGGAGTTGATTGGCTAACGTCGTTAGCCTGTATAGAATAACTGGCCATATGGTATTTATAGCCAAAAGAAAGGGCAGGAAAAAGGAATAAAAACCTGCCCTTAGTGCGAACTACTTAGCGTATTGCTTGACTGCCCAATTGGCTATTTTAACAGTCAACATCTGCGGAATGCTGGTAAAACCCTGCTCAAGTTTGAATGGGCAACCTGTCTTACCCCAACCACCGTTGTTGATAAACTTCTTATAGGCTAATAGGTCTTCACGAAGGTTTGGATCAAACTTACGTTTTTCAAAATGTCCTTCCATACTGTATAACATTAGGCATTCTCCTCTTCAAGTTCTGTTAACCAATTATCAACTGTTTGGGCCACATCATCTGGGATATCCAAGATCTGTTCATTTTCACCATTGTCCCAAACTGCTGAAATGCTCCAAGCTACGATGCGAGTTCTTGGTTTTTCTTGCTCTAAGCGACTATCATCTGTAGGATCGTATATAGCCATTACGCTAACTCCTCTTGTTCACGACGATCTAATTCTTGTGCTAAGAGTTCTTGGTAGATCTCATCACGCACACTGCGAGCTATTAAACTCTTATACAATTCAAATTCTTCTTCAAGCTCATCTTGCGATAATTGCTCAATCTTGAAGCGTAAGTTCTTGGTTAAGTATTCTAATGCCATACTATTCTCCTTTTGAATAAGTGCTGGTTTCTCGCGGATTTAAAAGACTCAGTGCCGCCAGCAAACGATCGTCTTGCAGGTTTATAGCTCTCTTTTATAGTCATCAGCTAAAGGACTCATCCTCTGATGTAGACTTGTTTGGTGGGGTGTAGGTGTGGCCTGCGCTTAGTTTACCCTACATTAAGCCCGTTACCCGGGATACCAGTATAGAACCACATGGGCGATGAACTTGGTAGGCGTTTGTTTCTGCTCATCTTTAATCTATAATCCACGGTGTGCCAGCGGCTCCCCATAACCTTATAACTTAAAGCCTAGTTCAACTGCTTCAGCACGCACAGCCTGCATAGCTTCTGCTGTGAACATAGTATGGTTCAACAATTGGTCGATCAAATCTTCCTTAGGAAGTGCTTCTTTAAACGTTACTAACTCAATGTTAGTATGACCATTTTTAGCTAATACTTTACCACGTGATTTATTGTTGGCATAACGCACCTTATACTTGCCGTTTAATAAACTAACACCTGCTACTTTAAATGTTTTTACTGTCATTTATTGCTCCTTTTTTATTGTTTATACGTAGTATTATACACGGTTTTTACCGTTTTGTCAACCAAAATATTGGCCTTGTAAGTCATTGATTTTATTAGTCCCAATAGTTACCTGCAGAGCAGTAATAAGTGCGTGGTAAGACGCTGTCCATCCATGCATAAGGGCCAATGTTTAGGGCATCCATGACCTGACGGTTCATCCATTGCATGGCATCTCCGGCAGTCTCTGCCTTAACTTTATACTCTTTTTCACCTACTTTGAAGTAATATGTTAGTTTTTTCATAGTCCGCTCCTTAATTGTTAGTATAATTATAGCACCAATTTACCAAAATGTCAACCAAAAAATGCCGAAAAAATACCATAACAGCCTATGCTCAAACTGATGAAATTTACCAGGGTTTGGGGACGATTTTTTGTCCTAATACTCCAAGCAAAAAAGCAGGCTGTCCCCCAAAAGAATATCACAATATTCCAAGGATACATTGAAGGTCCAATTGCGTTTAGGGTATGTCCTGTGATTATCAGTGGAGCACCTGTCCACTGTAGGACGTCGTTGATTTCAAATTTTTTCATAATCCATATTATATGGTATTTTTTGGTTTTTGTCAACTAAATTCCACTTGCTTTTACGGCAGGTTGAGTGTATAATATTAGCATGATCGAACAACTATATAAAACGTGGGGTGTTGAGCAGTATGCTACCTTGGCCATACTCCGGGGTGACGCCACCTTTACCTGCTATGAATCAGTAGCAGAAGAACTGGCTGGCTATACCAAACAGCGGTATCAACAGGCACCCGAACAGACACTTAAAGAAGTCTTTGACATTTACCGCGGTATAAACATAGTGCCTATAGACTACTATACTGAACAGGGCCTAATCACAGATATCAAAGTCTTGTCAAGTAGCATCAGCAATGAAGTCAAAAACGACCGTATTGGTCTTGGTAACAATCAAGGACAGACTATCAATCGCTTCCTATTCCCTAACATGATGACCGCAGAGCCCAAAGGCCGTGGTAGTAACAGCCTGCGTGATCGTTTCTTAGATGATCGCAAGCTCATGAGGGCTCTTAAACTCTGCTTTGAGCATCGTGATGGGCAGAACTTAGTCAGTCCAACTGCGGTGCGTCGTGCTTTAGAATTAGTCACTGGTGAGAATATACAGAACTTCAAACCCCTACATGCCAGGTCCTTGGTAGAGTTCTTGTGCCCTGTGCTTTGGGGTAATGTCTATGATTATAGTGCTGGCTATGGTGGACGCTTGCTGGGCATGACTACCAGTAATATGCGCTATAACTACACAGGCATAGACCCTAACACAGAAACCATAGGTTATCTAAATTATCTAAGTGATCTGATCTATGATAGCATAGGTAATCGCGGCACTATAGTCAAAGCAGTCAGCGAAGAATACCGGCCTAAGAATGTGGATCTGGCATTTAGTAGTCCACCATACTTTAACTTGGAAAAATACTGTGATGAACCAACACAGTGTATGAATCGCTATAAGACCTTAGACGAGTGGTTTGAAGGATATGCGGCACCAACTATGTGTAACATCTACGATGGCCTAAATGCAGATGGCATATTTGCTACCAACATCGCTGACTATAAGTCATATGGCAACAAAGAATATAAAGTTGTCGATCGTTGGATAGCCACAGCTGAAAAGATTGGATTCAAATATCAACGCAC
>Ga0214919_10003703_pt1 | contig 22868 bp, 20 predicted proteins | sample LL1503_MetaG_FD_177994 | JGI IMG/M metagenome (GOLD analysis project Ga0214919, IMG submission 177994) | Freshwater microbial communities from Lake Lanier, Atlanta, Georgia, United States - LL-1503 | ecosystem: Environmental > Aquatic > Freshwater > Lake | place: USA: Georgia | collected... | reverse complement strand
TAATATATATATATATATTATTTAATTTAAATTGAAATTTAAAATCATTTTTAATTAAATATATTTAAATTAAATATATTTAATTGCAATTTAAAATCTAAGTTTAATTACATATATAAGATGAGCACGTTAGATAATATTAATGAAAACATCTTAAATAAAATAGATATAATAGATAATTTAAATGAGATATTGATTGAAAAAATAGATATTTTTAATCTTATCGAATTAGATAGAAAACGACAATCTGATAATAATGAATTATCAGATTGTGTAAATAATATTAAAAATAATTATATAGCAAAGAATATAATTAGATTACATAATAACTATAATAATTATTTAAAAATTAAAAATATCTATGAGATAAATTCTATTTTATTTTTAACAGATTATTATTCAATACTGAATAATATATCTATTAACAATAGTAAAATTAATAAAAAAAATATATATAATGACAATATTTTTTTATTAGATACTAAAACTGAAAACTATTTATTAGATGTTGATGATATTATTAATTTGAAAGATATATATTATTCTAATTATTACCAATATAAGGTAATTAATAACGATAATGGTATAAAAAATAGTAATAAATTTATTATTGATAATAAAAAATTATCTAAAACAATTTATAATAAATTTAACATATTTATATTAAGTGAAGACATATATGGTATATTTGATAATTATGTTGATTATATCTATGAATTTATATTTAACTATCAACCAATAATTAATGAATTATTACTAAATAATAAATCATTATCAAATATAAACATTGAAAAATTATTTAAGAAATGTTATATTGGTATAAATAATTATAAAAAAACTAAGTTTAGTTATAATATTGATGATATCAATTATGATATTTGTAATTGCGGAAATAAAATGATAATTCAATCAAATACAAGTGAACTACTATGTATTAAATGCGGAGCTATTAATACTTTAATTGGTAGTGTATTTGAAGATTCACAATTCTTCAATCAGGAAGGTAACAGATATAAACATGGATCATATGATCCTAACAGGCATTGTAAATTTTGGATTGAGAGAATTCAAGCAAAAGAAAATACAATTATTGATAATGTACATATAGAAAAAATCAAAAATTGTATTAAAAAAGATAAAATAGAAAATATTAAGAACATATCAATTGAACAATTTAGATCTTATTTAAAACAAACAAATTTATCTAAATTAAATGATCACATACCATTAATTAAAAAAATAATAACTGGATATATCCCACCCCAATTAACACATAACGAATTACATTTATTATTTAATTATTTTGATAAGGCAACTAAGACATATGAACATATCAAACCAAATTCAAAATCAAATTCTCTATATTATCCCTTTCTTATATATAAAATTTTAGAAATCATAATTGAAAATGATACAAAAAAGAAAAATTTATTAAACTGTATTCATTTACAAAGTTATAAAACATTAATTGATAATGATAAAATCTGGTATCAGATATGTAAATATAATAATTATTTTGTATACAAACCGACTAATAAAATAAATTTACATTAATTGTATAAATTTCTTTTATATATTTAATATCTTCTATACTGTGACATACCTGGTCTCTGCATTGTGTTTATTCTGGGTTTTTGAATTATCATACCCGATCTCTGCATCATATTTGGTCTAGCCATAATACCTGATCGAGGTTGAAATCTACTATACCTTATTTTTTTATTTTTTGATAAAATTAATGAAAATAATCCCATAACTATAAATATTATAAATAATATAATATATAATGTAGAATTTTGATTTGCTGGTGGATTTGCTGGTATTAATTTATCATCTTCAGATTTATCATCTTTAGATTTGTTATCTTTTGATGTGTTATCTTTTGATGTGTTATCTTTTGATGTGACATCTGGCCCATTTGAAACATTACATGCTTGTTTAACATCATTTATTTTTGTAGCTCCAGTAATTCTCATATTTTGAATACATGAGGGGCAGCTACTTCTAATACTTGCAGAATAAGCTTCTTTATATGCATTAGGACTATTACAAATACTATCAAAACAGTATGGTGATACATAAGCTGTATCACCTTGCAATTTAAATTGTTTATCGGGTTCTTGGTTTACACAACCGCAAAACTCTTTATTATTCGAATCTAGGTTTGTACACATATGGTCGGCATATGTATCTAACTTAGCTTTAGTATTTGGAGTCCCCCAGTTAGGTAGGTATAGAGGTTTGCAATTTGGATCAGTAATCATCCTGTTGCCCTCGATGCAATATTTTGTCTGATATTCAAACAAAGAATTTAAATTATTAGGAGAATAAATTCCATAATCTATACACATTGTTTCAAATGGATTATTACTTCGGCACCAATCACCTGCTAAATTATTATATTCAGGTGATTGTATATATTTTTTACACACTGGATTATTATCATATGATGCCGGTGATGCACAATTATTAACATTAATCCAACTAGGTACAGTTATATAAAAAACTCTAAAGTATAAATTATAACCATTCTGCTGATGTAAATCGTATATATTATTATCTGTCGGAAATTCTGTATAGCCATTTCCAACTACCGATGCATCCGCATTGAGTAACTTATATAATTTTGTACAACTTGAATATAGATCATTATTATCTGCAGTTGCTCCATAAGACTGATTAAATACAGGATTATCTCCATTTGTGCTACTACTATTTATAAGGGGTTGAATTACGCTTTGAGTATTATTAAAATTTATTCCATATCCATTAATTGGTGTTCTGTTATTCCAATCCTTACAATTATATCTATCATAATTACCAGCTGGTTGAAAATTAATACCTGTACAACTATTAAATGCTGATGGATCTATACGAAATACTTTACCATCATAAGATAATAATTTAACATATTTAATATTATTGATATTATAAACAGTGGTCATTGCAAAAAAAATTTAAATTAAATAATTATTTTTTATAAAAATAAATTTGATGAATAATATTTATCAATAATATTATTATTTATATTTAGGATATTGTTATATATATTGTCAAATATTTTTTCTATATTTATTATTAAATCGGTATTGTAGTTATCAACTAATTCCTTTTTAAATTTATTAACAATGCTGTTGATGTTGGAAAAATATGTAAGGTAGATCTCGGAATTATATTCTATATTATTATTATCTTTTATATATTTCGCGATATTACTAACTATTATTTCTAGTATATGTTCTACTATTTTATTTTTATTATCATTTGTAACTTTTAATTTTATTTTACTTTTAATTTCATTTGTGATTTTATATTTTATTTCTAAATTATTTTTTATTGTAAATGTTTTAAAGTCCTGATTAATTTTATCAGTATATTCTTCAAATATATTTATTTTTTGAACTTGTTTCAATATACTTGTTTCTATTAGATTATTATAATTTTCGATTTTATATAACGGTTCATTTCTGATAATTGATATTATATCTTTGTATAATACATTTTTATTTACTATACTATTTTTTTTAAATATATTAAATATATTATTTTTATTTTGTATATTGGATTGTATTAATAATACATTTGTATTTATTTGATTAATATTTAACTTATTAATATCATATATAGCATTTATAATATAAATCTGATCGATATTTGATATAAATGGATTTTGTATATGTTTACTATTTTCATTATATTCTATAGTTTCAGTTTTAGTTATATATGTATTATTAATTCCCATGTTAGAATCTATTTTAATTTTAGGATTTAGAAGATTAGAGATATTATAATTTATATTATCCGATTTACAATCTAAAACTAAAATTATTAATTCTTTTTTATTTTTCTTTTTATATAATTCTGTAATCTTATATAATATTTTTAAATTAGTACTATCTAATTTATTTGTTAATTTATTTTCTATTTCCAAATTATCAATAACTAATTCCTTTAATGATTTATATCCTTTGAAATATTTGAAATCGTTATATTTTTTAATTAAATTCTTATTTTTAATTATCTTTATTAATTTATTTTTTACAGTTTTAGTAACTATAGATTCAAGATCAATATTCATTTTATCATTAGTATTACATTTTATTTTTAATAATTTTAATTCATTTTCTAAAATTATATTTTTATTATTTTCTAAAATATTTATTAATAAATATTTAATCTTGTCATAGTTTATCGTATTAGATTTTAATAATTTTATCTCATTGATTACTGAAATATATAAATCGATTATTATACCATGTTTATTGAAATAGTTACTCATAAATTCTATAATTTTATAATTTTTATTATCCGATTTAATAATATCTATTATTAAAACTGTTAAATTATCTATTATTAATGTATTATTTGATTTTATATTTTTATAATGTTGATTATATATTTCTAGTATGTGTAATTTATTTTTATTTATATTGTTTTTAGATGTATCACTCATTAATGTTCTTTGATTAAATATATCTATTTGATTTATTAATTTCATATTATTACTTAATTCAGTTTCAATCTTTTTTAAACTTTTATATATTTTTAATAAATTAGAAATATATTCTATATCTAATTTGCCTTTCTTATCAAATATTGTTATATATGAATCTAATTTTTTTACCATAGACATAATATATTTTTTATTTATATCTTTAGTAATTTCATCATTAAATAATTTATCTTCTATAGCATGAATTAATTCATCAATATATAAAAAAATGATGTTATATGTATTTTTATAAAATTTAATATTTTTATTTATCATTACCGAAATTGATTCATTTTTCGGTGATTCTATATTTTTAGATTTTGGAATAATAATTTCATTATCAGATTTTGAAATAATAATTTCAACATCATCATCATTAATCATTATTTTTATTTCTACTATGTAAAAATGTTATTTTCTTATTTAAAAATATAATATATATATTATGTATAATTAAATTATATTTTTAAATTTAATATAATGAATAATCCAATATTAAATAATGAAAATTTCATCTCAGTTGTTCCAAGAATAATTGATCCAGAAATGAAATTTACAACTAAATCAATTCAAAATCTAAATAATGCAAATGGAAAACACAATAAAGTTCCTAATAAACAAATAACACAACAAGCTGTTAAAAATACTAAAGATATTGCTGTCCCAACATTAAGTTTTTATAATAATTACAAATACATAATAATTATAGGATTAATAGTAATTGGTTTAATCGTTATCATACTTCTAATATATTATTTATATAAAAAAAATAAAGATAAACAAACTAAAATACATAATAAGGAGAGTATTGGAAAAGATAGCGAAGATGCAAAAAAATCAACTGATAATGTATCAAGTGGTGGGACAGACTCAGCAGAAAAAAAGAAAAATATAGATAAATATATTTCAAACTATATTTTAAATGATGATGAAGATAGTGATAGTGAAGGCGAAGATGATGAACAAATATCAACCAAGGATGAACTGAATACAACAACAGTTGTTGAAAATACGGCGGAAACTCATTCTCCCGAAGCTGATGAAAATATGACAGATAATAATATTATACATCAGAAAATGCAAGAACAGCGTATGCAACAACAATATATACAGCAACAACAAATGCAACAATTTCAACAATTACAACAATTACAACATTTTCAACAAATGCAAAATCCACAAGTTGTGAATACAATGGACACAAATAACTTAACAAATAATTTAAATTTACATAATACACAAATGCCTAATATGATTATTTCTGGAATTATGGAAGTAAGTATTGGGGATAATACAGATAATATAATTTCACCAAATGATAATATTATTGAAGAATTGACATCCGAAGTTGATTATGATATTGATGATTTTTTAAATACGAATGAAACATTGAATACAGATATTATATCTAACGATGTTGAAACCATTGAAGATGAAATTGTTATAATAAATGAAAGTGATGATGAAATAAAAATAGAATCTATACCGGATACAATATCTGAATCAAATAATAAAAATATAGATATAATTATGAAATCCGACGCGGCTAAAAAAACATATAATAAAAATAAAAAAAAGAGTGCTGTAAGTAATGATGATGAATTAAATTACTTTAAAAAATTTGTTAAATAAATAAAACTTTATTTTAAAAATATTACTTTAAAAAATTTGTTAAATAAATAAAACTTTATTTTAAAAATACTATTATAAAAAATATATAATTTACAATATTTATTTTTTTTTTAATTTATAATATCAACATGTATTAATTAAAAATGATAAATCGACAAACGTTTTTTAAATGTAAATTTCTATATTAAATTTACATTTAAAAACATATATCCTTATAAATATATAATATTAGTATAAAATAATAAAAATGGCAGATACACAAGTTCAAACCCCAGTTATGACACCAACCGAACCAAAAAAAGTAATTAAAAGAAAAACTGTTAAAGTAAAAAAAAGTGACCAACCAGAAGTTGTTGTAGAAGTTACTACACCAGTAACCGAAACTACTTCAGTTACATCAGAAGATGAAAAAGATTTAATTTCAATTATCCCAAGTTCAAGAATTAAAAATTATATTAATAAAGAAAAATTAAATAAGGATTTAGATTCAGTAATTGAATCAATTAAAACAACCAAAGGTCTTGATTTATCAACAGTATTATCTGCTGATGTGCAAAAAAAAATCGGAGCATTAATTAAAGAAAAAGAAAGCAGTGGAGTAAACCCAAGTGAAATTAATATTAATGATATTGCAATTGATGTACTATCAAAACAAAGATTTAAGTTCAGTAATAATTCTTTTAAAGTACTTTCAGTATTTTCAGATATGTTAATTGAAGAAATTACTAAATACTCAATGGATGAATTATTAAAAAGTAAAAAATCAATTATTAATATTCCTTATGTATTCAGTAGTAAAATTGCTGAAGGTCCATTATATGAAATTTATTCGCAATTACCAACATTCATTGCTATGCAAAATGAACTTAACAGTACTACTGAAGTAACTGAAACAACTGAAACAACTGATGAAGTAACTGAACCAGTTGATGAAGATACTAAAGAAAAGACAATTAACTTTTCATTCTACATTAGAAAAATTTGTAACAAACTTAAACTAAGTTCAGATACATACTCTAAAATTAAAGTAAGTAACAAATACCAAAAATTCTGCTCTAACTTAATTCTAGACTTCCTAAATAAAATTGCTCCTTTATCTAAAATTTTATTAGAAGTCATGACTACTAAAACAATTACAACTCTTGTATTTGAAACCATTATTAAAATTCAACTATTTGAAAATGCTCATTATGAAACAATTATGACTGAAGTACATTCACGTTTAAGTAAGAAAAAAACTCTTAAATGTTAAATAAAAAAATTATAAACACACATATACTATATTTTAATACAAAAAAATAAACTTTATAAAAATAAAAACAATAAAAATATTTATATTTTACATTTTTAAAATCCCTTTTATTTTTTTTTTGCCGGCACCTAATTTCTTTTTGGTTACTAGAATAAAAAATTCCGGGGATGAAAATCGCACTGTTTTTTTTATTTTTTTAATAGAATTCAATGTTTGCTTCTTCGATGTGCTATTATTAGATATATCATTATATATGGATGGATATTGTAAAGATATAGATTTAATTAAAATTTTAATAATATTCATTAAATCTGTTATTTTACTACTGTCGCCAAATGATATACTTATTATTCCATTTTTAATTATAGGATCGACTTTATAAATATCTAGTAATATGTCTGCAGTATTAGATATTATTATTCCATATTGTTCTAAACTCTTTTTAAATTTTGTGGTATTGAATTTTATATTATTTATGTAAATAGATAAATATATTGTATTTTCTAATACCTTTGTTTTTAACTTTGATCCAAAAATAATTAAAGCTATGTCAAGTTGCTTTTTATTTTTTATAAAATCAGTATAATATAATACCGGCATAAATGTATTTATTTTATTGAGGAATGCCTTTTTTAATTCAAATAATTTAATATTTTTCTCTTTTCTATTTATAAAATTATCAATTAACCCATATAATGAACCAACAATTAATAAAATATTTTTATTAGTTAATTCTTTTTGTAAACATAATTTAATATTATTTTCTATTTTATATTTACTAATTAATTCATTTTTAATTAATAGCATGTATATACCATTAGGACAATAAAATTTATTAAATTTCAATAGCAATATATCTGGGTTGTTTGTGGTTAAATTAATTTTATATTTTCCAAAGCCTTGTTCCATATTGCAATAATATAATATATTTTTCTGTTTACATAAGTCATTAATTTCTTTAATACTATTGATAGATCCAATTTCACTATGTGCAAATAAAACACATACTAAGCATGTATTTTTTTGTATACAATCTGAAATAGATTTTATATCAATTATTCCATTTATATCTGGGTTAACTATTGTTAATTCTATATTTTTATTTTTTTCTAATAGTTTACAAAAATTAATTAATAAATTATTTTCTAGACTTGAAATAATAAAGTGCGGAATTTTATTATTAATACTTTTATAAGAATCAGAAATTAACTTTAATAATATATTTGTATATTCATTTTCATTAAATAGATATAATGCGGTATATTTGTTAATATTTGTATTACAATGCTTTAATATATACTTCTTACTACAATCAATTAACTTATTTGAAATCTCTATTAGTATATCTTTGGATTTAACTAACTTATTAGCATCAGTCCATTTTGTAATTTCATTACTAGACTTTTGAGAAATTAAAGTTTTACTATTGTTATCTAAAAATATTATACTTTTCATATTAATAATATTTTTATATTATATTATTACATTTTTTATATCAAAAAAAAATATTAGTTATAAGTTATTTTTTCTGTATTTTTTATTTTTTATTTTTTATTTCTTTTTTTATTTTTATTTCTTTTTATATTGGTAACACTTTTATTTCTTTTTTTATTTTTTAATTTGCCAGTTTATTCTTTTTTATTCTTTTTTTTTAATTTTTTTAATTTTTATGATATTTTTATTTTTTTATTATTTGATATTTGTATTATGATATTTTTATTTGTATTATGATATTTTTATTTTAAAATTTATATTTTTGAATTTGTTATTATGTATTTTGAAAATTGTTTGATATTATTTATGTTGAATATTTGTTTATTAATTATATATTTAATAGAGTTTTTGTAATATTTAATATTTTGATTATTATTTTTGATGAAGAGTTTTGATTAAATTTGTTAAGAAGATATATAAATACTTATATAGTTTTTAAAAAAAAAAATAAATAATTCAATGTTTAATTACCAGTTATTATTTTATAATTTAAGACTTATAACATATTATATGTTTCATCTTTATGATATTGTACGGAGGAAATATATAATTAAAAGTGATATATTACTTTTAAAATATAATTTTAAAAAGTATGATAAAATTCACGATTTACATATTTTATACTGCACATTTAATATACAAATATATACATACACATCAAATAATTATTCTAAATATTTAATTTATAAAGATAGTAAATTAATATCTGATTTAGCTATAAAAGACAAAAAGATACTAAATAATAAAAAAATAGAAATAGTTAGTAATATTTTATTTATAGATAATTTAAATTTATTTAATAATTTATCAATTTATAATTGTGGAATTATATGCCATCAGAATATATTTTTAAAACACTATTATAATTATCAAGGAGAGCGGCGAAATGAAATAAACTAAAATTTATAATATCTATTTACGACACAACAATTTAAAATTGAATTATTTATTATTTACCAATATACACAATGAGTTTAATAGAATTACCAGAAGACATAATTAATAACATAATGAATAACTATCTATCAATATACGATAACAAATTTATAAATAAAAAATATGAAAATGATAAAAAAAATAAAATTATATTATCAATAAGAAAAATAAAATTAAACTATAATAAATTTAAAGCAAGTATGTATTATAAATTTAGTAATTTATCAATTTCGGAATCTGAAATTAGATTATTTTATATTTTATACTATCCAAAAGAATTTATTTATGAATTTATGGTATTGGCTTTGACTAAAGTCACATCAGAACATAAATTAAAATTGTCACAGATAATAAATAATGTAATAAATGATGATGATGATGAAAAGAAATTATATTATTATTTCAGACAATATATAAATTTATTAAAAATTGATGAACTTATATATATTGGTTGGTAAATTATCTAATTATCTATCTTTATTTGCTATCTTTATAATTTTATTTTTTTCTTCTATAATGACAAACAAATATTATTTTCAATTACAAAAAAATAATTTGTTTATATTATTTTTTATACTAATTTTGAATATACAATACACATACAAATATGAAATAATGTGTAAAATATTTATGTAGCATATCTAAGAGTTGCTGATCCATCACTGATCAATAAGAAATTGATAGCAACTGCGTTAACAACAAGTTGTCCAGTGGAGGAAGCAGAGATATAAGATGAATCGTATTGTAAATAGAATTCACGAGCTCGGGAAACATTGATATGTCCGGATGGTTGGTAAGTTCCTGGGTATAAGTTGAAGGTAATCATATAAAGACCTGGATCAGTTGGTGTAGAAATATTCCATCCACCATATTGGTATGGTACATAACTGTTGAAGAATTGGGAAGGAAGATTGTTGTATAGTGGTACACCATGAGCAGTTACGGAGAAATTCTTAACATGTCCAGCTTGAGTGGATAAGTTGAATTTGGCAGAAGCTCCATTTAAAGAAGAAGCAGCAGCACTGGTAGTTGTAACTACACCGAATTTATGCCAGTTAGACATATTAGAGTCAATTACAGATACTTGACTTCCAACAGCGGTAACATTAGAGTTAGATACTTGATTAGCAGTTGGTTGAATACCAATATACATGGTTTCAATTGGCCATTTAAGTTGTTGTAATAGAATGTTATCGGAAGATTTGTTTACGCTGGTAACTTGTCTTCTGTGTACTCTGACTAAAGTGAAACCGATTCTAGCAATGAAGATATCATGAATATCTGGGTTTACGAAGATATTGTTAATATATAAATCGAAGTTGCTGAAAAGAGGAGTGGTTAAAGCAGGTGCAGATAATCCAGATGTAGAAAGAGCACCTGGATTGATAATAGCTCTAAGTAGTTGGGAAGATGAAGCTAAATCAATATTAATGAAACGTTGTCCATATGGGATAGCTACCGAAGGGATGGCAAGACGAGGATCGGTATTAAACCAAAATAGAAGAGGAATAAACATAGCTAAATCTTTTTGTGTTTGTTTGTATGTTTGGTAACCGTCATTGTAGTTGAAAGATGCGGTAGCATTTTGTGGTGCAATAGGTGCTGTGGTGGTATCATAATAAGAATATTCAGCATTTCTAGCTACTTGTTGTCCCATGTTAGCGTACCATCCAGCTTCTTTATCTTTAGTTACGAAAAATTGTCTGTGCATGTTGTAGGTGTCTGGGTAGTATTCATCTAAAGGATTTCCATTAACATCGAAGGATACTTTTTGGAAAAGTCTTTCACCAGGGAAATCACACCATTTGAAAAGTGCGCAATCACTGGCTCCGGCAGCAGTTCCTGTGAAAGAAACAGTTGGTGCAGTTAAAGTTACATGGACAACCATATCACTGAAGAAATCTCCGAATTGTGGAATGGAGAATTGTACTTTGGATCCTAGAGTTGGATTGTTAGCAGTAACTTTATTGTATTCATAAGCAATGGCAGCGAATGGTTTGAAATGAGCATTCATGAATAAGATATGTGTTCTTTCAATATCGGAAAGAGTTGGATTTGGGTTATCCATACCGGCTCTAGCGGTTTTAATTTCAGCTAGACGTTGGGATAAAAGTTCCGAAGCCATAAGCATACGGTCTTGTTTACCGTCATTTGTGATCAAATTAAAGATACCTCCTGTGCTCATATGTGCTTAGTATATATGTTTCAAACTGAGATACAAGAAAATTTATTTATTATATTTATATATATATATTATAATAAATATTATTAAAATAAAAAAAAAATAAATAAATATATTTTTTTTAATTCTTTTTTATTTTTTTAATTATATAATTATATATACTTTACATAATAAATTCTTTTTTATGTATAAAATTGCATTTAGTAGAACATTCACAATTATAATACATATATGACAATTCTATAAAATCAATATTACCGGCATTTTTATATAAATTAATTAATTCCAATAGTTTTGACAGTCTTGTATTTATTTTTGTGAAATTTCTTTTATCATTAACATAAAAATTATCTGGATTAAATCTTATAAACACCGTAGGTAGACCATTTGCTAAATAGATATTATTCATTCTTGAATATTCACAACTTGTATCATATTGCTTATGTTGATCTTCATCAATTTCAACAACAATAAAATGTGTGTTACAATCAATTAATATATCAGGTCTATAATTTCCACATGTAAACCCTATAGATTTATTATATGTAAAATTAATTTCTTTATCCTTTAAATAATTATATACTACCAATTCTTTTGATATTTGTTTTGGTTCTGGTTTGCAATAAGCACATAAATATGGTGCTCTCTTTACCTCGAATAAGTTGCAAGATAAACATGTTTTAGAAGAATAATTAAACATATTATCCTTTTTATGTGTCACACAATACATTTTAGGATTTTCTTTAGTTCCGAAATATGCATCAATAGTACATCCATCAAATAAACATTTTTTATTTTTATTTGATATAGTATCTTGAGTTTTATGCTCTGTACAATATAGAACTTTATTATTTTCATCCTTAAATGAAGCATATTTAATACAGTTTTCAATTATACATATTTTTTTATTTTTATCAACCATGTTTTCTTTTTTGTGTTTTAGACAATACATTGAACCTTTTTTATCAATATAATTATATCTAGCACGCTCTTCGCAATCTTCAAATTTACAACTTTGAGAAATTAATACCATAGTTGGTAATTTATGATCTTTACAATATTGTTTAGTTTTATTTTTATATCCATAGCTTGGAGTTACTTGGCAAGATTCAAATAAACATTTTTTATCTTTATTTAATTTTGTCATATTAATATCTTTATGAGTATTACAATATTGTTTAATATTATTATTTCCGTATGTTGCTATAGAATTACAGTTTTCAACTTTGCATAATTTTGTTTTAACATTTATCATATCATCATTTTTATGCATAGCACAAAATTCAGGTAGTAAATTTTTATAATTAAAATTGGCAGTTGTATTACAATTATCAAATATACATATTTTATTACTTGTTTTAGATTTATTAGATCCAATAGTTTCATTTATATTTATATTATTAGTTAAATTTATTAATTCAATAAGAGTATGATCTTTACAATATTTTCTTCCATAGCCTTCATTATTATTTTCATCATACTTTGCTATTTTATAACATTTATTATGTATACATAGTTTTCTAGATTTATTATACATTAATTCAACTTCTTCATTTACAATACGTGTTTGTTTATGATCATTACAATATTTATATCCTTTTTCATTTTTATAATTATATAGAGCATTGTTATCACAGTTACTTTCGATGCATGTTTGTTTAGACATTGTTTAATTTAGCTTAGTTTGAGTTTTAATTAGTATATTATATATCTATAAGAATATAAATTCAATTTTAAAATCAAAAAAATAAATATAAATTATATATTAGTGTTATTGTGTAATTGATATAAATTAATAATACAAATAAATTCATCTAAATTAGACATTTGTAAATACAAAGCTAAATCATGATTAGTAATTATTTTATTTTTAAATTGTAATATAAATTTTTGATAATGCGATCTTACTTGAACATTAGTTCTTGTTTTTATTTTTTTAGAAATTAATTTCCAAATTAATTTATTATTTTTATATTTATTAAAATAATATACAAATATTATCTTTTCATGTTTATTCCAAAATCCTTTACTATACATTCTTATTATATAAAATATAAATACAAATTCAATTTTTTATTTATATTTTATATTATCACTCTATAGTATAAAGATAATCCGGAAATATCATCATGTCTTTTAATACTTACAACATCTCCAATTTTACCAGGTGACCATATTATCTGAGGATCATTAATTTTAATCTTTGGCAAATTCACTGCTTTACAATATAAAATATTAGTTAACAAGTGTTTTGTTTCTGCTTTAGATAATATAATATGTTCATTTGATAAAATATGTTTAGGAATAATAATAATAAATAATTTATAAGTATATGTTAATATATTCATCTTATAACAATCGCATATATTATGATTTGTCTTACATACAACTTCTGAAACTTTAACTCTTGGGTCAACTTTATTATTAATAGTTTTAATAAAATTATTAACATGGGTTGAAATATTATTTTTAGTAATAAATATAATATTATATAAGAATGGTGTTTTATTTAGTGTATTTAATATTTTTTTAAAGTCTTGGGTTTTAGAATATATTTCAGTATTATAATGAAATAAAATCACATATGTAATCTTATAATTTTTAGTATTTTTATAATTAGTATTAGATAAATTATCTTTAATTTCAGTAACCATATTTTGATCATCTTTAACTAAATCTTTTGATATAGTATTAATTAAAAAGTATTCATTATTATAAATATGTTTAATAAAATCAGTATCATTACTTTTATCTTCTAATGGGATTAAATTTTTATATTCAAAGAATGTATATAAATTATTGTATATAATTGATAATGTGTTATTTAAACTCGACATCTTTTAATAATATAAAATACTTAATTTATATTATATAATTGATAATATATAATATAATAATTCAATTTTAAATAATAATATATTTTGTATATTAATTATATTTATATTATTATATATTAAAAAAAATGGATTACAAAGACCCAATATACGATGCGATAATCGTTGAAAAAAATAATACTACTACAATCAATAAAATTAATAAAAAAATATCATATGTATTAATTATTTCTATTATTATTGTTATTTTATTATTATTTATAAATACAGCTAGTCAATATTTTATTGCAATATTATTACCATGTCCTCATTTTGACAATCAAGATCAAAATAATTATAATCTTGATTATCTATTAGAGCAGGCATTTTATAAAACTTTAAAATCAACTACAGATCAAAATAAATATTTAGCACTGTCTGATGAACAAAAGCTTGCTACCATCAAGACATACATTTTATCATTAGCATAGGTTAGTAAACTTTACTTTTACTAGCAATGTCAATTATATTTTTTTGTTCTGTTTTATTTTTACAATCATTACATTGTTTAATTATATCAACAACAGTTTGTATTTTATTTAAGATATTATCATTTATAATATCTGTTTTATATACAGGTTGAATATTAATATTAAACATTTTAAATCCCATATAACCTAGATATACCAATTTATCATCCTTTTTAATATTTTCTTTATTTTCCAAAATCTGATCATTGAATATATCTTTATTTTTTGGTTTTGTAATTTTATTTTTATTAGCATATTTTTTAAAGTATGACATATCATCATTTACAATAGGTTCTTCATTAACAAATTCATCTTCACCAATTTCTTCATTAACAAGAATATTATGATATTTAATTTTAATATCTTTAAAATCTATAATATTTTCCATAATTGAATTTATTATTTTTTTATCAGTAAAGTTAGAAATATCATATTTGTTTACATGGTTATTTTGTATATAATGAAATATTTCATTTAATATTATTGATAACCTTTCACTTGTATTATCCTTTTCATAATATAAAGTATATGCACCAAATGCCAAAGGAGTATTAGTATATCTTACTCTATCAAAATGATATCTTGTATTATATTTATTATTATTAGATATAATATCATTAAATGAAGAAAATCTAAATACTGCTTCTATGAAAATTGAAGCCTCACAAATATCAATAACTTCCAAACCTAATTCAGGCTGTGGTTTATAATATACAGGTATTTCATTTTGTTTAATTACTCTCATATAAGGATTTTTAAATTCAAACAGAATTAATAATTCTTTATTATTTCTTTCTAAATTATTATCAAATTTAGATTTAGGATTAATTATATTTTCAATATCCTTTTGAGATATTATCTTTTTTAATTTATCAATATTGATAATAGACATACCATCAGGTGAATATTTAATTAAATCTGATTTTGTATATTGTATTGATCCTGTTTCATAAACAGTAGTATCAAATATATTTTCAGTATATTGTTGTAAAATATACTCAAATATATTTCCAAACCACAAAGGTGCTGACTTTTTAAATTCAGTCAATCCAATTTTTTGTTTAATTAATTTAGTAATGTTCTGATATGGATTTAAATTTAAAATAGTTGATATTTCCGAACCCCCAATTGAATTAGATCTTGCAGCAAGCCATTCTTTTGAACCTTGTACCGGTAAGAATTTATTATCATCAATAAAATTAAATAATGCTTGCTCTTTTTCCGATTTAGAACTCATTTCTTTATAATAGTATATAGGTAATATTTAAATGATATATCGTAAAGGAAATTAGAAATAATATATTAATAATATGTATATCATATTCAATTTTAAATTTGTAGTATGGATTTGTTTAAAATATCTGAAGGTAAATATACTATAAAGGACTCAGATGAAATAGGAGAAGGTGCATATAGTAAAATATATGATGTTAAAAAAAATATATTTAATAACAAAACTGCCGGTTCATCTAATGATAAAAAAAATAAAAATAAAAAAATTACAAATGATACAAAAAAATACATAGTTAAAATTCATGAAATTAAAGATAAACGAGAAGCGGTAAATGAAATTGAAATTTTATATAAATTAAAAAAGAATAAAAATATATTTAAAACAAATTTACAAAATATATTTTCTAATACTGAAAATAAAAATATGAAATCAAAATATATAAATGATTTTAAATATCTTAAAAGCAAATTAATAAAAATTAAAGACTATTACATAGATCAAGAACATATATATATAATATTAAAAAAATATGATGTAACATTAGAAGATTTTAATATTATGTATAATAAAGAATTTAATGAAACATTGCCAATTAGTCTAATTAAGAAAATAGCTAATTCATTATTTATTGGGTTATATGAATTGAATGTATCAAAAATAATACACTGCGATATTAAACCAAATAATATATTAATTTCTATAGATAATAATAAATCATTAACTCAAATAATAAAAGATATTAATAATAATAAAATTAAAAAAGTTGATCTACATAAATTTATAGATATTCGCATTATAGATTTTAATAAATCTCAAAAGAATAAATCTATATGTAAATCTACATGTATACAAACTTTATATTATATGGCACCAGAAATAATATTAGGTAATCATAATTTTAATCCTACTATAGATGTATGGTCTATTGGTACTATTATATATGAATTGTTAACTAGTCATTATTTATTTGATGTATTTAATCTAAATATTAAATATAAAAAGAATTTCCAAAATCATATATCTAAATCAAATGATTCATCTGAAAGTTCGTCATCATCACATGATAATTATTATTCATCATATAGTGGCAATGATATGCACAATTTAGCATTATTATATATTTATAAAACACTATTAGGAACTAATAATATGGTAGATGGGAAATATATAGAAAGTTATTATTCTAATGACCATCTATTAGGTAATCATATGAAGATCAGCAATTCAGATTTTGCACTATTAGAAAATAAAATATATGATAATGTTCAAGTATCACATGATAAAGAATTTTATTTAACAATTATAAACATATTTAAAAAAATATTTATCTATGATTATAGCGATAGATTAACTTCAGAAGATTTCTTATTAACATTTGCATTTTAATAATAATAAATTTAAATATTATATTATATTTATATAATATAATAATATTTTTCACATGTTAGAAGTTAAGAAATATAATAATAAAATTAATAATATATTTAATTATTATTATGATTTGATTAATAATAATAATGGAAAGAATTTGAAAGAATTTGAAAATATTATTAACTTATTATTTTTAATAATTTTTAATATTTTATTTTTATTAAATAAATTAATAAAACAGTTACATAATTTTATAGATCAATATATTACATATAAAAAAAATTACATACAGTTGCTAAATAACATAAATACAGAATTAGATAATAATCATAATATACTATTAGAAAAATATAATAACACACATCATATAAATACAGTTATTAAATATGAAAATATTGTAAATAACATGTTACTTTTTAAAAATAAAAAAAATAATACAAATATAATTTCTGTATACAATAATACAAATCTAAATATCATAAGTCTGACAAATATTTCATTACTAATTGACAGTGGTGATGAAATAAATACCAATGAAGCAAATACAAATAACTTTCCTAGTAATATGAAATATGATTACGTTGATATAGGATATAATAATTTATATAAATTACATATTTTTGATAGAATAGATAGTACTATACCATTTAATTTACTAGTATATATAAAAGAATTAAATCAAGTACTAATTAAAATAGGTAATGAAAAAAATTACCAATACATAAATTCTAAATTATATAAAGCATATGATTTAAAAAATAATATAAATACATTACATAGTATAGACAATTATAGATCTATATTATGTAATAATAATATAAAAAAATTAAATAAGAAATGTAATAATGGAATTCAATGCAAATACTATCATGATTTCATCTTAGGATATCATGATAATTTTCATACTGATCGGCAATTTTCATATAATCCAATAATATATAACTGTATAGATTTTAAAGATGGTTCAAGAGTTAAAGAAAATATTAAAAAAATAAAATGGCATGATGCAATTAATTTATATCAATTTAATTTATCTTGTTTATTAATTGGTTGTATACATTCATTAAATAAAGAAGAATCATTTTAGAATTTATTTCATTTTTTATTGCAAAAATTAATATTAAAAATAGTTCCTTTATCGCAGAAATGAGTTTTTAAATCATCTTCTGGATATAAATATGCATCAGTACAATTATTTTTATTACAAAATAGATTGTTACATGTCTTTGAGTTATGAATCTTAGGTGCTTTTACTTTTACCTGTATTGGAATATTAAATCCTGTATTTTTTTGATAATCTATCATTTTATTAAAATTAGTATATTTATTATAATAATTAGTATTAGTTGATATAATACTAATATCATAATAAATGCCATAATTAACTATAGAATATTCAAATAATGTAGCATTTGGGCTAAGTGTATGTTTAAAGACACCAGAGTTTTTATTATTATATGATTTACTATATGATTTATTTTTTTTAATATTACATAAGTTTACATAATTATTATTTTCATGAGAATATAAATTAATTACATGATTACAATAATTATTAAATGTAAAGTTAATTGATTGTGTGAAAAAATTATTAAAAATGAGAATTGCGAATATGCATTTGTATATGGACAATATTGAATTTGTCATTTTAATTTTTATATTGTATTATTTTGATTTGTTTTTTTTTGATTTGTTGTTTGATTAAATATATTATCAAACATTTAATTTTATTATTATTAAATATTTATTACTTATCAAAAAAAATATTATAAAATATATTTCGATATTTATAATTCTAAATATTGAGATAGTACTTGATAAATTAGAATATCATGCATTAACTGTTTATTTCTTAAATCTTTTTCTCCATTATTAGTTAATAACAAATCTTCGTGTAATGAATCAAGCGAACCTACATGTCGTGTATTTTCATTATCATAATTATAATTAGTTTGTTTATTATTCTTTTTATATACCTTTCCAAGTTTGTTTTTACTAATGTATTTCCAACTATAATTAGTAAAATTTCTTACATCACCTTGATGATAATATTTACATTCCTTTTTATTATAATGTGTATTATTGCAATTGATTTTGTTACAATTATATATTTTTGTAGATTCTTTTTTATTATATGCTTCATCAGAAAATATATTTCCAATATTACCCTTTATTAATTTATTATTTATCTTAATACAATATTCTTTAGTATCATTCAAATAATAAATAGGTGTGTTAATTATATTATCTATATTATCATTTGAAATTTTTATAATAGGACATTTTACATAATTTTCATTTTTAAATTTATTATTATTAGTTATATTTTTATATTCTATGGAAAGGTGTGCATTCTTTATATTTTTATTAGTTGATATACTATCAGATATCATCTGATTATTAGAATTTATATTTTTTTTAATTTGTAAAATACTACAATTGAATATCTTTTTTAAATTATCTTTTAATGACGTCACAATTTCCACAGTTTTAACTATATTGTTTATCTTATTTTCATACATTTTTATTTGATTATATAAATCATTAATATTATTAATATTATTTGAATCTACGGAATTTATATTAATATTCTTTAAATCATCATAGATTATATCTAAAGTATTTTGCAATTCGTCCATTTTAATTATTATATAAGTATATATTCAAATAAAAAAATAATATATTATTTTTCAAGTTTGTATTGATTAATTTAATAAATGTAAGGTTTTACCAATTTAAATATTTTTTTAATAAATTTTACAAAAATCTTATTGTCATTGATAATCATGATTTGATTAATATTTAAAAATTTAATTTCAATAGTTTCCATCATTGATGTACTATTAATTTTTAATTCTACATTTGGTGTATATTTATTATCTAATAAGATTGCTATATAATATACATACTTATAAGTAATATTTTCATCAGAGAATATATAAATTTCTGGATTTATATTATATAAAATTTTATATTTATTCTTTTTAATATTGGTCTCTTCACCAAATTCTCTTATTGCCGCATTTATATCACTTTCATTTTTATTTATCATACCTTTTGGTATTTCCCACAATTTAGTAACTGATGTTGCTTTTTTAATTAATGACAATAAACGCTTACCATCATCATATAAAAAACTCTTTTCAAATCTATTTTTACTTTTCTCATATTTTGATATATCTCTAGAAATAGTTCTATTATATGGTAAAGATACATACGATTTGTACCACATAATATTAAAATTTAATGACATAATACAAATTTTTTCATCTGTTGTCATATTATTTAATAATTTCATAATATCATTGTTATTATTTTTATTATATATTCCTTTTATAAATGTAATGTATGCATATGTTACTCTTTTTTTTATAAATAATAATTCATAATTATTATTTACTTTATTTTTTTTATCACGTGCTATTCCATATGATGTAATTATATTATTTTGATTCATGTTTAATTATATATCAATTATTCATTTAATTAAAAAAATAATTAAATATTAAATAATGTTTAATTAGATATCATATTTTCTTTTTTCATTAACCTTATGTAAATATTCAATTAAATCTATTTCAGAACCTTTATTTAATATTATTTTGCTACTTTTAATTTTAAATAATACATTCTCTTTTATTAAATTTTTTAATTTAATTTTATTTTTTAGTTTTTTATTATTTTTAATTTCGTCTAACTTATCTGTTAAATCTTTTTGTAATTGATTTTTGACTCTGGTAAAGAATGTTACTGAATTCGGAGTATACTCTTTATCAATTTTTATAGCATCAATATTGAATTTTTGTATTACCTGATCATTTCTTTTACCAGTACCTCGTGTTAATTGATAATTTTTTATATCTAATTTAATCAAAGAGAAATAATGATTGTCATCATTATCATTACACTTTTCATGCTTATCTTCTTTTAAATCATTAATATCTTCTCTTAAATCATCAATGTTATCATCTAAAATATCAATATTATCTTTTAAATCTTGAATATCTTTTTTAGACTCATCTAACTTTTCAGTTGTGTATTTGCCAAATTTTAATAATTCATCAATCTTTTTAGATTGTTCCTTATTTTCTTTAGATTGTTCATCCATTTTCTTAGATTGTTCATCCATTTTAATATGTAAATTTTTATTATCTTCAGTTATTCCATTAATTATCTTTTCCTGATATTGAATTTGGTAAGTATTATAATATGAAACACACTCTTCCAATAGGAGATAGTATTCAATAAAGCGTAATCTTTGTTTATGATCATCAATATCAATTAGCAATTTTTTAAATGCCTTAGGCTTTAATAAGTATGTTTTTTTATTATTTCCGCCATATTTTTTACAATCTTGCAGGGACGCGTGTCCTAGCAAGATTTGGTAATCTTCATTTTCAAGTAAATTACTTCTTATCATAGTTTTTAACAAATCTTTTGATTTAATTACTTTATCTTTAATTTTTAAATTTACAAATTCATTAATTGGATTTACGCAGAATTTATTTTCTTTTTGACATATTTTAGTAAAATAATCCATAAATGAAATATCTATGTTATTATAGAATTTAGAATGAATTTCTTTAATATAGTTAATTAATTCTCTTTTTATTATGTTATCTACTAGATACTTATTAAATTCGTTAATGTTGTTAAATTGAGTCATTTTAGATAGTTTTATTAATTTTATATATGTGTTGTATATACTTATTAAATACATAATTCAATTTTAAATCCATTATCAAAAAAATAAAATATAAATTTATATAATTATTTATTAATCTGATGTAGTATCATATTTTCTTTTTTCATTAACCTTGTGTAGATATTCAATTAAATCTATTTCAGAACCTTTATTTAATATTATTTTGCTACTTTTAATTTTAAATAATACATTCTCTTTTATTAAATTTTTTAATTTAATTTTATTTT
>Ga0214919_10003702_pt1 | contig 22870 bp, 18 predicted proteins | sample LL1503_MetaG_FD_177994 | JGI IMG/M metagenome (GOLD analysis project Ga0214919, IMG submission 177994) | Freshwater microbial communities from Lake Lanier, Atlanta, Georgia, United States - LL-1503 | ecosystem: Environmental > Aquatic > Freshwater > Lake | place: USA: Georgia | collected... | reverse complement strand
TTTAAATAATCGGGATTTAGGAAAACTGGAGCCGATACCTTCTTTGAAAAAGAGGTTTGCAGCATGAGAAATTTTTAATCAAGCTAAAAAACTTGAGGATCGAGTTAAAGAACCTCATGAAAATCCTTCTATTGGCATTATTTTATGTGGAGAGCAGAGTCATTTTGATGTCGAGTACGCTTTAAGAGGGATTGATAAACCGGTTGGCGTCGCTGGTTATCAGCTGACTAAAGACATTCCAGAGAAGCTAAAAGGCTCATTGCCTGATGCAGCTCAACTAGAAGAAAAAATAAAAATAGAGCTGGGTCTTGATCAGTCAAATAATGATTTAGGCAAAGCTTTCGAACTTTTAGAGTCTCTACCCGAAGATTTTTATACGACCCCTCGCATGGATACTCCGCCCCAAGCGCGCGAGGATTTTTAATTAATTAGAGCGCAAACCCACCGAAAACGACTCCAATAAAATCCCCAACTTTCTCGCGTCTTTATAAGCAATCTGCTGAGGCAGAACAGGCTGATCGATTTTAAATTGAATATGTAATTTGCCCTGAGATTTTAAAATTAAATCTATGGGAATACTCACAGATCTGGCTTGATTATTATGCTCAAAATCATAAATCCAAGTGCTTAAATATTCCCCGTTGGCCCAGATAGATACTTTCATGCTGGACGTTTTTGTGAGCAGGAGCGCATGGGCTTGGATATTTAATTTTAAATACCCTGAATCTCGCCCCTCTCCCACATGTGGGAGAGGGGTTGGGGGAGAGGGCAACGCCAGGGGAGAGACGAAATCAGGGTGAGACCCACCTGACAACTCTGAAATATTTAAATATAAATCCGCCTCATCTCCATCCGACCAGGTACCGTATTTATTCGGCCTTGGAAACCCAGGCCAAGCAGGTAGCCCCAGAGATGTATTCGCAAAAATAGTTTGATTAAGTTTGATATTTAAATAATTTTTATTCTCAAAACTAAGCAAGGGATGGTCGTAAATTAAGATAGAAACAGGCTCCACAGGACGAGTCGCTAAGTTTGTCGGATTAAATACAAGCGGTCGGTAAGAGGGGATAATTTCTGTAGAGAGCATTTTTACAGGCGGCCCATAAGTCTGAATTAAACCCTGGAGACACAGTGCGCGGCTGACACAGCCTAAGGCCCAATTCTCTCCGTCTATCATTACAAAAAAATATTTCTGGCCAGCAGGGTAATCACTCGACTGATACCAGTTATACGATGACCAAGAGCGCTCGCGAAAAACGGGCCGACCTGAAAAAAGATCAAACTGGATGGGGCGCATAATAATTTTTTCTTGCGTGCTTAAAGTCAGCGTATCGGCATCGGCTGAAAAATAACCGCCATAGCCGTAATTTAAATTTTGAGATTTTAAATAAGAAATCAAAGAGCCCATATTTTTCTGATCTTGGATATAAAAATTAAAAAGCCCTGGAGATTTTATAAACACCCAGTCACTAGAAAGATTAGAAATAAAATAAAGAGCACCCAGTAACATTAAAAAATATTTTAAAAAATTTTGAGATCTTTTTTCTAACAAAATAAAAATAACCAAAGGCACCCAGTAAAAAATATTAATCAAATATCGCGCTGTAGCACGCTCTCCATGGATTAAGTGATACGTCGAATGCAGACTGATGGCATAAAGAAAAGAAATTAAGATACAAGAAAAAAAAGCAAGACCCATTAAGAAAAACACGGGAATGTTATTTTTATAACTTTGAACCCAGGGCTTAAATTTTAAAAAGGCTTGTTGGAGATCCGCTCGAACTAAAAGAAAAATCAGGCTCAGTAAAATAAAAAAAGACAACACGGCGCTGAGATAAAGAGGGAAAAATATAAAACTAAAAAAATTAAAAAATCCCCCAATATGCACAAGCGCCCAGCCTAGATTTTCCAAGATCTCTCTTGCAGGAGGAATGATCAAATCACTGGGCGAAAGAAAACTAAAAATCGTTAAGCACAGGGCATATTTTAAAATCTCACCCAATAATAAAATCCCAATAATACAAAGCGCTTTTTTTCTCTCTAAAGATTTTTTCGGGCTAGAAAAAAATAAAATTAAAGCTATTAGTCCCATCGGAATAGAAAACGCGGCTTCAGCCCAGGGATCTGAAAAGACATTAATAAAATTAATGAAGAAAATTAGGAATATGTAGGGGCGGACCTGCGTGTCCGCCCTTATATAACAAATCAAAAGCCAGGTCGTTAACAAGCCCCAGAACACTGAAATATTATGGCAAACGGGATAGACCAAATAACCCGATTGATAGACATAAGCGCCAGAGAATAAAAAAAAGAGGGGTAGTAAAAGCGCTGATTTTTTGAAATTTAATTCATGAGCAATCAGGCTAATTAATAAAATACTCCCTAAGAAAATGCCCCAGCCTGTGAATATAAAAATGGCTGGGCAAGTGTTGGGTGCCGCCCCAAAAATCCAGAATTCTAAAAAATAAATAGGCGTGAGAGAAAACAGCCAGTTATCTTGGGTAAATATAAAACTAGGGATCCAAGCCAAACCATGCTGATGAACGCCGTTCCAGATTTCCCAGGCTTGAACGACATCTGAATCTAAGCTGGAGACTGCGAAGGTGAGTTTTAGGCTGATATATAAACCTAGGGCATATCCGAAAATTAATAAAAATTTTATCCAAGCATGTCCAAAAATTTTCATCACTGATTGACGGACTCCAGTTCAAAAGATTTAATTAAAAGCCCCAAAGTACGCTGATCTCTATACCCCATCTCACTGGGTGAGACTGGGTTATGAATTTTAAATTCTAAATTTAATTTTCCCTGGTTTTTTAAGATGAGATCTAATGGGATCTCTACTTCTCGAGGTAATAAATTATTACTTGGCTGATAGAACCAAGTCGTTAAATAAGTTTTATTTGCCCAGACCTCTACGCGTATCACTGGATGCTTCATGGTTAAACAAGTTTGGCCATGGATAATAAATTTAATTTGAGAATTAGATTTAAGTTTTTGAAGCTCAGTGGGATCTAATTTTAAATACATAAAAGCTAAGGGGTCGCGAGACCACATGCCTTGTGCTGTTGGAATACCCCAGCCTTCCCAAAGCGGGACACCTTGAGAAATATTATTTTCTTGATTCAACGTGATCATTAAATATTGCATGCTATACCAACCAATCAGAGGATGATCCCAAACTAAAATTAAAGAAGGCAAAGGCCTAGAATGACTAAGCGCCAATGCTTGTGGTCCGAATGGCAAATAATCAGGGAAAATCTCATGAGAAATAATTTTAATAGGCTCCCCATAGATCTTCGTAAATTTTTTGGCACACAGAGTAATATTTTGATGACGGCACTCCCACCCATCATCATTCACAATAATAAAAAAATATTTTTGCCCAATAGGCGCATCGGACGGCACATACCAATGCTGAAAACTCATAGAAAATGTTTCTAAGCCGGAATCCTTTAAGTGGATAGGTCTAATAACCACAGACCCTCTACTTAAAAGAGTAACCGTATTTGCATTCGCACCAAAATAAGGCCCATACCCATAGGTCAAATTTTGAGATTTAAGATAATTAATAAAATCAGGATCCCAAACATCTTTTAAAACAAATCCAGTTCCACCCAGAAATTGCCAATTGCTAGTAAGTCCAGCAACTCCATACAACACAAAAAAAATAATTAAAAAATATTTTAGCCCCCTAGATCTTTGAGGCCATGTTTTCTCCAAAACAATGAGAATAACCATGGGTAGAAAATAAAAAATATTAATCAAATAGCGACCTGATTGAGCCAAACCTGGAGCTCGATGAAAGTCAGGGTTTAAAACCAGTCCAAAAAACAAAGTAATCACACAGCAAGAAAAAAAAACAAATCCTAGAAAAAACCGAAGTTCTTGATCTTTATCTAACGAAAAAGATTTGAAGCTACTTTTTGATTGGTTAAATCCCAAAAGTCGAATACATCTCTCATAGACAGGGCGATATAAAGCTCGAATAAATGGCCTCAATAACCATGCTAATAATAAAAAAATGAATAGCAGACAAAATAAATGCACTGCCCAAAAACCAATCTCAAAGCCAGGTATAAAATTAAAAAAACCTCCCAAATGATTCATAGCAAGCCAAAAATTTTCGGGAATTTCTTTTAATTTTGAAAGTTGAAAATCCAAAGGCGCTAAAAAACTAAGGGCTGTCTGCAGCAAGACAAGTTTGATAATAAGGGAAAGAAAAAGCGCTACTAAAAGACCCTGCATTTTTATTTTGATTAATTTTTGAGGATTCAAAAATAAAAAACTACAGGCAACCAATCCCAATGGAATAGTCATCGTCAGCTCAAACCAGGGGTCAGAAATAATATTAATTAACTGAATTAAAAAAATTGGAATTAAATAAACGAAGCCATGGTTAGATTTTTTAATCAATCGAATCAAAAGCCAAATAGAAATTAAGCCATAAAGAACAGAAATATTATGACTTGGGTAAAGCGCATAACCATTTTGATACACATAAGAATTCGCAAAAATAAAAAACAGAGGCAATAAACAGGCAGAAATTTTTGATCTTAGTTCAAACGCAATGAGCCCAGAGGCAAGCCCTATCAAAACAAAAACAAACCAAGCTGTTAGAACAACCATAGGTAAGGCTTGCGATGTCCCAAAAAGCCAATACTCCACAAAATAGATCGGCTGAAACGAAAACAAAAAACTATCTTGCATATAGTTATAAGTAGTGAGTACACCCCAGCCATTTTCTTGAATACCAGCCCACAAGACCAAAGATTGAATTTCATCTGGATCAAACGTTGCAATGCCACAGGCGACTTTCAAGCTGATATAAAGCCCTAGGGCATATAAAAAAATTAACAAAATTTTTAAATAAAAATTTTTAATTTTAATCACTCAGTGTCCCTCTCCTGCATTATATACAAAGGCCTTTTCTTAACCTCGTTATAAATTCGGCCAATATAAATTCCCAGAATTCCAATGCTGATCAGCTGAACACCACCCATGAATAAAATACTGATCATGATGCCCGCCCAACCTGGCACCCAAGTATCTGTTAAAAACCTCACACCCAAAATATAAAAAATGCCTATCAGAGCAACGAAAGAAAAGAAGAAACCCAATTTGACTGAAAATTCTAAAGGCTTGGTTGAAAAAGAAAGCAGGCTTGTCACAGCAAGCGCCAGCCCTTTTCTAAAAGGGTATTTTGTTTCTCCCGCAAACCTCGCATGCCGCTCATAAGGCAGCGCCACTTGTTTAAATCCAAGCCAAGAAATCATGCCCCGAACCAGGCGATCCCGTTCTGGTAATTTTTTAAAAGCCTCAACGACCTGACGAGACATCAATCTAAAATCGCCGGTATCTAGGGGAATCGGAATCTCTGAAAAATAATTTAAAAATCTATAAAAAATCTTCGAGAAAAAAATTTTAGCCCAAGATTCACCAAGCCTTTTAGTTCTCACCCCATAGACCACTTCATAGCCTTCTTCCCATTTTTCAATCATCTGGAAAATCACTTCAGGAGGGTCTTGCAAGTCCGCGTCGATTAAAACCACTAAGTCACCTTTCGCGTGATCAATTCCCGCTGTTGTTGCAAATTCATGACCAAAATTTCTAGACAAATTAATTAATTTAATTTGGCAGTTTTTAATACTGGCCTGAGTAATAATCTGGCTAGTTTTATCAATACTGCCGTCATCTATAAAAACAAATTCAGAATTTATATTTTTTAATTTTTTTAAATCCAGAGAAAATTTTTCCAATCTTCTTAAAGTTTCTGGGAGCACTGCTTCTTCGTTATAAATAGGGATAACTACTGAGAGCAAAAGCGCTGGAGATGGGTCTCTAGATATAGGGGCGGTATTAATTTTCGTCTCTCTATGTAAATTAAATGGACTGGATTAAATAAAGGCCGAATTTTAGCCAGGGCAAAGATAATCAGAAACAAACGCATCCTCTAAATTTTAAGCTGCTGCCCCTGACATCTTGTTCAAAAACCCTACAATCAGCGCCCTTCACCATCTAGCAAAATAAGAAAACCCCATGACCCAATTCACCCAAAAAACCCAAGCCCCCGAAGACCCCGCCTGGATCGATTACCGAAATCGTTTTGCGGAAACTTACGATGACTTAAATTACAACGGGTGCTTAAAAACCTGGGCCATGAACGCCGGACATAAACTCACTGAGAAAAAATTCACCCAGAAAGATTTCTTCGAAAAAGTCTTAGAAGTCGGTGCTGGCACAGGTCATCATTTGTCTTTTATTCAACATCAATTTGATCAATATTTTTTAACAGATTTAGATTCAAAAGCCTTAGATCTAGCAAAAAACAAATTAGCCAATTCAAAAAAATACGAAAAATTTAAACATAAAATAATTTTCGACATTCAATCAGGCGCCCAATTAACTTATCCCGATAATAGTTTTGATCGCGTCATTGCCACCCATATTCTGGAGCACATTCTCGAGCCGCATTTAGTTTTGAAAGAATGGGCCCGAGTGCTTAAACACCAAGGGATTTTAAGCATCTTAATCCCCACCGATCCTGGGATCGCCTGGCGCTTAGGCAGGCATTTGGGCCCCCGCCAGAAATCTATTAACCATGGCATCGCCTACGACTACGCCATGGCACGAGAACATGTGAACTCTTGTCATAATCTCATCGCTATCTTGAATCATTATTTTCCTACGGCTCAAAAATCTTTTTGGCCCTTGCCGATTAAATCTATTGATCTGAATTTGTTTTTTGTTTGTCATGTTCAAATAGAAAAATAAAAAATAGGAATTAAAAATTTCGAAAATAAGTCAAAACCGCAGGATCCAGCAAGGCAAATTCATCATTGGCATTTTTATAAATAATATCTTTAGCCATCAAAGCTTCTATGGATTGTTTGATACTAGAAACAGAAAGTTTGGTTCGATGCGAAAAATCAGCGCCAGTAGGCTCTTTGATCGTCTGATCAGCCAGCGCCTGAATAATTTTTTTCTGATTGACTGGCAAATTAATAATCTCAGACACAATGACATTTTTATGATTCGTAATGTACCAAGCCCAGGCGTTATCTACATCTTCTAATAAAGGCGGCGTGTCACTACTCCATAAAATTTCACAAAGGGCGTTTAAATAAAAAGGATGAAACTCACTATAGAAAAAAATCCGTTCAATAATCTCTGGATCTAAAACAACACCCCACTGCGTTTTCCCTAATTTTTTCAAAAAAGCCGAGTAATCACCTGCACTAATTCTCTCGATGGTCATGGCCTGACATAGCCGATAAAGCGGTCGGTTACTTTGGCCAAACATCTCATGCAAAAGATGCCGATTACTACCTGAAAAAATATAAGTAATGGCCTGACTGCGTTCGACCGCATGTCGGATCATTGCTTCGACCGACAAGTTATCTTTAATCTCATTAAGCTGCTGAAACTCATCAAAAACCAGAACAGCCTTCTTACCCATTTTTTGGGCATAGTCGTCTAATTGCAGCAAGGTCTCTTCAATAGACCCACTCTGAGCTTGATTTCCAGACTGCCCAGGCATGTGCAAAGTCAAAGACTGCCCCATCAACCCTAAGTTAAGTTCAGGGCTCATCGACTTCATAAATCCAGCCGCTTGTTTTTGAAGTTTTTTCCAATCTGGAGATAGCCTCAATAAAAGCTGTCCAACGCCTTTGGCGATCTTAGTACTGGCATCTTCTTTTGAAGTCACAGATAAAAAATCAATCCAAGCATGTTCGCACTGATTTTCTGTGAGCACTTGCTTGATTAAGCTTGATTTCCCATAACGCCTCGGCGCCATGATGACCGTATGGGTGATATTTGAAATATTTTTAGACAGGGTCTCTCGCTCAGAAACTCGATTACAAAAGGCTGAACCCATGGCTAGCCCAGAAGGAAATAGTTTCATATTAAACCTCAGTCATGATTTACATTTCACAAACTATACTTCATAAGTTATGAAACATGAATTATGCAACGCAAACATATGAAACATAAAATATATAACACATTGTTATTTAAATAAAATTTAAAACATTTACAATAACAAACCCAGCCATTTCTTAATATCCATCACCTCTTCCGGGCAAACTGAATGATCCATGGGGTAAATTTTTAAGTTTAAATTTTGATAATTTAAATTTTTTAAAATCTTATAACTCTCTTCAGCCATGCCGAGGGGCAATATTGAATCATGATCGCCATGGCAGATCAAAATTGGCGTATTTAAATTAATTTCAGCGTGATTTTTTTCAAACAAATTAACAATCGGCAAATAAGTCGACAAGGCTAAAATCCCCCCCAATTTTTGACCAAACGTTAAGCCCGCATACAAAGCAATTGCTCCACCTTGGGAAAATCCTGCTAAAAAAATATGCGCTGGCTGAATGCCCAGATCTATTTCTTTCTGAATTAATTTTTGAACTTCTAAACTGGATTCTAAAATACCCGCCTCATCTTGTTTAGCCGTACGATCAAAGCTGTAAATATCATACCAACCACGCATCAGCATGCCGTTATTAATACTAATAGATCGATGCTTGGCATGAGGAAAAACAAATTTCGTATTGTCTAAATTAAAACTCGGTGCAATCGGCGCAAAGTCATGCCCATCCGCGCCCAAACCATGCAGCCAAATAATGGTACTGACATTCTCTTTTTTACTATTAATTACTACCGGCGCTGTGTTTAAATCCATCTTTTAAAATCCTTTAAATTTTTAAAAAAACATTATGCCAAAACTTTTTACTTCTTTTATACAAAGCGAAAGCTTCTCCGGGGTTTTACCCATTTGTTTAATCAAAATTGCCATAAGTACCCAAGATCTATACTCTTGCCCCTTTTAAATTTTATATGGGCAAAACATGATGTTACCCACCAAAGCAAGTCAAGAATCCCATCTAGAGACTTTGTACCAAAAAGCTTCAAGCCACATAGAAAAAGCACGTCAATCTATTCAAAAAAGTATTAACGCTGAAATGGTTGAAGCTTACTGGTTAATTGGAAAAGACATTGTCGAATTAGAGCAAGGGGGCCAAGAGAAAGCTAGCTATGGGAAATCCATTTTGAAGGATTTATCAACTAGGCTTCAAGCTAAGTATAAAAATGGATTTAGCGTTGATACTCTTGAAAAATCAAGAAAATTTTATCTCTCATACCCACCCGAAGAAAGCTCGACAAAATCCGCGACAATGTCGCGGATTTTAAAAAAAGACCTTAACCTTTCTTGGTCTCATTATGTTGAGTTGGTCAAAATCACACGAACTGAAACTAGGGACTTTTATGCCATCGAAGCCCATAAAAACAATTGGAATGTTCGTGAGCTTCGACGTCAAATAGACTCTTTCTTATATGACAGGATATTAAAATCAAAAGACAAAAACGACATTCTCCAAATGGCCTATCAGGGTCAGGAAATTAACACGCCTGAAGACGCCATCAAAGAACCGCTTGTTCTAGAGTTTTTGGGTGCCCCAGAACCACATAAACTTTCTGAAACTGATTTAGAAACAGCCCTCATTAATAATTTACAAGATTTCTTACTTGAACTTGGAAAAGGTTTTGCCTTTGTAAAGCGACAAAAAAGAATCACTTTTGATAACAATCACTATTACTGTGATCTCGTTTTTTATCACATGATTTTAAAATGCTACGTCATCGTGGACTTAAAAGTTAAGCCTTTGACTCATGCCGATCTTGGCCAGATGCTTCTTTACGTTAATTATTTTGATCAAGAATTGAAAATGGCAAACGACAACCCAACGATTGGCCTTGTTCTTTGCACAGCAAAACATGACGGCATGGTCAAATATTTGCTGGGCGACAAAGCCAAACAAATTTTTGCAAGCACTTATCAATTTCATCTGCCAACTGAACAAGAACTAGAATCAGAGTTGAAACGTGAAATTCGCTCCATCGAAGCCCATAAAAAAGAAACCTAAGCACGAAAAAACATTATGCCAAAACTTTTTACTTCTTTTATACAAAGCGAAAGCTTCTCCGGATTTTTATTAATTATTTTTACCGTCTTAGCTTTGGGCTTTGCCAACTCTCCTTGGTCTGCCCACTATCAAGCCCTCAGCCACTTCCCGCTTTTTAATTTATCCATTCAGCACTGGGTCAACGAAGGCTTAATGACCTTCTTCTTTCTCTTAGTGGGCTTAGAAATTAAACGGGAATTTCTTGAAGGCGAGTTATCCAGCTTTAAAAAAGGCAGCCTGCCTATCGCAGCAGCCTTGGGCGGCATGGTGGCCCCTGCACTCATATTTTTTCTTATTGAGTTTAAGTCCCCAGAAAATCTTCATGGCTGGGCGGTCCCCGTCGCGACGGATATCGCCTTTGCACTGGGGGTTCTCTCTATTTTAAAACGCAAAATTCCCAGTAGTTTAATCACATTTCTTTCAGCCATTGCGATTGCAGATGACTTAGGCGCTATCCTCATCATCGCTATTTTTTACACTAAAAATTTATCTATTTTATTTTGCATCATGGCTCTGGGCACTGCTCTTATTTTATTTTTATTAAATTTTCTAAAAAATTCTCACACTTCTCTTTATCTCATCTTGGGCTGTTTACTCTGGGCGGCTTTATTTAAATCAGGCATCAATCCGACTATTTCAGGCGTTCTATTAGCCTTCAGCTTGCCCATGAATTTAATCCCCCGCCTAGAAAAAAAACTATTAACCCCTGTTAATTATTTAATCATTCCGCTTTTTATTTTTCTCAATGCGGGACTTAGTTTTTCTGGCTTTAATTTTATTCATACTTTTTCTCAAAGTTTAACTTTAGGGGTTTTATTCGGCCTACTTATTGGCAAGCCGCTGGGTATCTTTGGCAGTATTTATTTACTCACCAAAACGCCTTTATTTAAACTTCCCAAAAATCTCAATTTGTCTTTGATTTTCGGCATGAGTCTGATAGCGGGAATAGGGTTCACCATGTCGATTTTTATTACAGACTTAGCATTTCCCAACATATCTCCAGAAAACGCTCAAGCCATCTTAGATTGCAAAATAGGGATTTTTACAGGCTCTTTAATATCAGCAATCCTGGGACTTTTATTTATTAATTTTTCTATCAAAAATAAAATTAAAAATAATTAAAAATCACATAAATCCCTTCTCTTTCATCCAGTGATTATCCACAAACTTAGATAAATAATTTCTGATTGAATCTGGGAGTAGCACTAAGCATTTTTGGCCCGGCTTTAAATCTTTCGCTGCTTCCAAAGCCGCACAGACTGCCGCGCCTGAACTACCGCCCACTAATAAACCCTCTTCGCGAATTAATCTTCGGGCCATCAGTAAAGACGGCTGGTCTTGGGTCTTAATATATTGGTCTATTAGTTTATTATCTAAAACATTGGGGAAAAAATCATAGCCAATGCCCTCGACCTGGTAAGAACCAATCAAATCACCGCCGCCCAAAATAGAGCCCACAGGATCTGCGCCAATAATTTTAATATGTGGCAATTTTTCTTTTAATTTTCGCGCAACACCTGTAATCGTCCCACCGGTCCCTGCCCCCATCACGACCATGGCTAGATTATTTAAATCATCTTTAAAATCTTTCAAAATTTCTTCCGCCGTAAATTCATAATGCGCGCCTGGATTCGACGGATTACTGTACTGATCCAAAATATGAGAATTAGGTATTTCTTTGTTTAATCTTTTAGCCAGAGAGATATGCGAATCATAAGCATCCCAAGCGGCTTCCGTTGGCGTTCTATAAATTTTCGCCCCTAAAGCTTCTAAGACCACTTGTTTTTCACGGCTCATTTTTTCCGGCATGGTAATAATGACTTCATAGCCCTTGACGGCCCCAGCGAGCGCTAAGCCAATCCCGGTATTTCCAGACGTCGGCTCGATCAAAACATCCCCTGGTTTAATTCGCCCCGATTTTTCAGCATCCACGACCATCTGATACCCAATGCGATCTTTAATACTGCCGCCCGGATTAAAATATTCGCACTTGGCATACAACTCACAGCTTAACGCTTTACCAATCTTGTTTAATTTAACAACCGGGGTATCTCCAATGGTTTCTAAAATATTTTGGTAAATCATACGAAAGCCTCTTTGTTTAAAATAAAAAATAAAAAAAATAAAAAAAATAAAAAAATAAGGGGGCACAGTAATCAAAAATGGGGTGTAAAAACAGTCAAAACTAAAACTAAAAATCACAAGCCTTTCAAAAGCCGTGGTAACTCTTGGACCATGTAAAGGGGAACTGACAAAATAGAGTCTGCAAAACCCAAAGGATGCTCAGAGATTTGAATACCTATCGGTAAACTTTTTTCAGCCATGAGGATCTTTAAAGATTTTAGCCAGTGACTATGTCCTGACTTTGCTTCAACTGGGAATATTTTTCCCCAGAAAGAAATTAAATAATCCACTTCAGCTTGGCTCCCTGGCTTATCTCTCTGCCAGTAATATAAATTTGCAGGTTCATAAAATGGCTGTATGGATAGAAGCTCTTGTCCTACAAATTGCTCTACCAACTGACCTCGACTCTGTGTATTAACTTCTCTGCGAATAAAAGCTTCTATGGGAAGATACTGAGCCCTCGCAACTAATCCCACATCTAAAAACAATAATTTAAATCGTTTCTCCAACTGATCTGACGATAAGGGCAAGCCACTGGCTGAAGAAAAATAAACAGGCGAGAGCAATCCAGCATACTGAAGTGATTTCAACGCTTTTTTAATAGCCTCCGCCCGAAGCTCTCGATCAAGATCAGCATACTTAAAATTTTGGGCAACAATTCCCGGCACTTTCTCAAATAAATTTTTTAGATTTTCATAGTGAGTTTTCTGCGCATACTTCCCAAAATCACTACGATAAGTCTGCAAAAGTGATGATTGAATTTGCTGACACTCGATAAAATTACTGTCATTGGCATAAGCATGAATGACTGCTGGCATACCACCAATCACTAGATATTCATTAAGTAAACCCACGAGCTGCTCATGAAAAACCTCAGGAAATGGATCTGTTAACTTTACTTCAGATAAAAAATCAGAAAATTTCTGTTGCCCCAGCGCTATTAAAAACTCCCGAAAAGAACAGGGTTTTAAATACAAAAATTCAACACGCCCCACAGGCATCCGAAAATCAGCATCGTTTAAAACAAATTCCAACAAAGACCCGGCACCAATCACATGCAGGTCAGGCATTTTTTCTTTGAAATAACGCAAAGCCTGAATGGCTTCCGGACACTCCTGAATCTCATCTAAAAATAATAAAGTCTTCCCCCGGATCACCTTATTTTCATTCTGAGCAATTAACTCAAGACCTCTCAAAATAATTTCTGGGTCCAAACTCTGCTGAAAAGGGGCTTTATATTCAGGATGATGTTCAAAATTAATATTAAAAAAATTCTCGAAGTATTCCCCTGCAAAAGACTCTACTAAAAAAGTCTTTCCAATTTGCCTTGCACCTCGAATTAACAAGGGCATACGAGTTTTCTTGTTCATCCATTGGACGAGTTCTTGTGTTGCAAATCTCATCATTTTGACAAATTTACCCCTATAAAAATCATATTTATGGCAAATTTATGGGTAAAAATATCACTTTTGCGCTTTTTTTACTAGTTATTTTGTCTTTATCTCGCCAAGCTTCAGAAATTCTCTCTACATAAAGTCACACTTTCTGTAACCTTTTGTAGAGAGATTGGCAAAAAATCTAATTTTTTCCGCCAAATGCCGCATGTAATAAATGAAATCCATAGGAATCCAGCCACTTGGAAAGATCTTTCTGATCTAGAACCACTTGCTCCTGATTTATTCTCAAAAACTTAATAATTATTTTATTATTTTTTATCTCATCTTCAGCCAAAACCAGCGCTATTTTCGCCCCGGACTTATCCGCCTTTTTAAATTGGCTTTTAAAACTTCCGCCCGCCAAGTTCATGTCTATTTTCAATTTTAATTCTTCAGATAAATACTCTGATCTTAGTTTTTCAGAAATCTCAAAGGCTTTTAAAACAGCCTCTGGACCCACAGCCACAAAATAAATATCAGGAGAATTTTCACTGGGCTTAATATTTAAACTTTCTAATAATAAAACCAATCTTTCTATGCCAAAAGCACAGCCAACGGCATGATTTTTCTGGCCACCTAATTGTTCTATTAAGCCATCATATCGACCGCCTGCCAGCACAGTCCCTTGGGCGCCAAGATTACTAGTCACCCACTCAAATACAGTGTGTGAGTAATAATCTAAACCCCTGACCAGTCTTAAATTAACTTCATAATTAATACCAACGGCGTCTAAATATTTTTTAAACAAATTAAATTTACTTAAAGACTCTGGGCTTAAAAAATCTATTAATTTTGGTGCCTGATTAATTAATTCCTGCATCTGGGGATTTTTACTATCTAAGATTCTCAAGGGGTTTTTATACAATCTATTTTTACTGTCTTGATCTAATAAATTTTCAAAACCTTCAAAATAACTAATCAAAACTTTTTTATATTCTTGGCGCTCAGCTAATTCACCTAAAGTATTAATTTCTAATTTGACCTGATCTAGTAACCCTATTTTTTTAAATAATCTCTGGGCCAGCATGATCATCTCAGCTTCAGCCTCGGGGCCTTCAATCCCAAAAATCTCCAGACCAAATTGATGAAACTGTCTGTATCTGCCTTTTTGGGGCCGCTCATGGCGATACATGGGCCCTAAATAAAATAATTTTTGGATCTGGTTATAAAACAAACCATGTTCTATCCCAGCCCTGACCACAGAAGCTGTACCCTCTGGCCTTAGGCTTAAAGCATCGCCGTTTTTATCTAGAAAGCTGTACATTTCTTTCTCAACTATATCGGTCACTTCGCCGATCGATCTTTTAAATAAATCCGTGGATTCTAAGATCGGCGTTCTGATTTCTAGATAACCATAATCTTTGGCGATATTTTTCAAACTAGTTTCTAGAAAATCCCAAAGCCCAGACTGGCTGGGCAGCAAATCATTCATGCCTCTGATAGCCTGAATATTTTTTAAGTTTTTATTTAAATCTTCGCTCATAATTTTGGGACCACAGTGTTAATTAAATTAATTAAATTCCCAGCGCCTAATTTTGCATTCTCTAAGACTTCTTCATGAGTCAAAGCGACTGGGTTTAAACCCGCTGCAAAATTAGTAATGGCTGCTATGCAAGCCACTTTCATACCGCAGTGTCTGGCCACAATAATATCGGCGACCGTCGACATACCCACTAAATCTCCACCTAGAGTTTTATACACATGAATCTCAGCAGGGGTCTCATACATGGGTCCAGAAACACCGACATAGACACCCTGGTGTAAATTAATATTTAAATCTTGGGCTGTTTTTGAAATTAAATTTCTAAGATCTAAATCCAGCGCATTTTCCATAGAGATAAATCTCGGACCATATTGATCATCATTAGGACCCATGAGGGGGTTTCGGCCAGACATGTTAATAAAATCTTTGACCATGACTAAAGACCCAGGCCCTCGATCTTCATGGAAAGACCCCGACGCATTGGTCATGAATAAAATCTCACAGCCCAAATTTTTCAAAGTTCTAATGGGCACACGCATATCTTCTGGCGTTGCTCCTTCATAAAAATGAATTCGGCCCTTCATAATGACTACGGGGATATTTTTTAAATAGCCCAAGACCAGACTTCCTGCATGGCCTGCGACATGGCCCTGGAAAAATCCAGGCAAGTCTTTATATAAAATTTCTAAGACGACTTTGACTTCGTCGACTAGGGGCCCCAACCCAGAGCCTAAGGCCAGCGCGACTTTTGGCTGAAAACTTTTAAACTCACTAGATAATTTAGATCTAATGAACTCAGCGGCTTGTTTGGGGAAATCTTGGAACATATTTTTAGACATGGGATAAACCTTATTTATATATTTAAAAAAATTAAAAAATGAAAAATAAATTTTTACTTAAATCTCACTCAAACTCCAGCGACTCTGCGCACTAATTTCAGTCCCAGATTTTTCACCACGCTCTAATCTCATGGCCCCGACATAGGCAATCATCGCGCCATTGTCGGTACAAAATTCAGATCTTGGGAAAAAGACGGACCATTTTTTTCTTAAAGATAAATCCTTCATTTTTTCTCTAAGTTTTATATTCGCAGCAACTCCGCCGGCTAAGACTAAATTTTTAGATTGGGTTAAATCCATCGCCCGATTTATTTTTATACTTAAAGTATCTATGACCGCTTCTTGAAATGCATAAGCTATATCTGCTTTGGTTTGACCTGTCTGATCTGAATTTTTATAGCTGGTTAAAACCTGGGTCTTTAGGCCACTGAAACTAAAGTCACAGCCTGGGCGATCAATCATGGGGCGGGTAAATTTAAAAATTCCAGGCCGGCCTAACTCAGCCAATTTAGCTAACTCAGGACCCCCTGGATAAGGTAACCCCATCAGCTTGGCTGTTTTATCAAAAGCCTCACCAACCGCGTCATCTATAGATTCTCCCAGAATTTGATAATCCCCCAAATTTTTAACATGGACTAAAAGCGTATGTCCGCCGGAGACTAATAAAGCAACAAAGGGATAAGCCGGCGCTGGGGTTTCTAGCATGGGGGCTAGTAAATGCCCTTCCATATGATGAACGCCTAAGACAGGAATATTTAAACTTAAGGCTAAGCCCTGAGCAAAAGAGACTCCAACCATCAGAGCGCCGACTAAACCAGGGCCGCGGGTCACGGCAATGCCGTCTAAATCTTGTAATTTAAGATTAGATTTTTCTAATAAATTACTTAATAAAATCCCCAGTTTTCTCACATGATCTCTCGACGCTAATTCTGGTACAACACCCCCGTATTCCGCATGGAGCTTGATTTGTGAAAATAATTCATGACCCAATAAGCTATTTTTTTCCGTATCAAATAGCCCTAAAGCGGTTTCGTCGCAGGATGTTTCTATGCCTAAAATTTTCATAGTAAAAAATATTAAAAAATAAAAATTGATCAGGGGCGCACGATACAGTACAATCCGCCCCCTTTCATCCCCCCTAAATAAACTAATTGGCGATATAAGGCAGGTGAATTCTTATGCCATCCGTACGAGTTAAAGACAATGAGCCGTTTGACGTCGCGCTACGCCGCTTCAAACGTTCCTGCGAAAAAGCAGGCATCATGGCCGAGCTCAGACGTCGCGAGTGTTACGAAAAACCAACAACGGTCCGTAAACGCAAAAAAGCGGCTGCTGTTAAACGTCACTTGAAAAAGTCGTCTCGCGATCATCAGACTGCGAAGCGTCTCTACTAGAATTTTTATTCGTAAAAAATCTAGAAAAATATAAAGGCCCCGGAATTATAACTGGGGCTTTTGTTATTTAACTTATTACAAAACTCACCTGGAGAAATTCTATGTCGACTGAACCTACCTCCACTCCTACACCCGCTCCCATTTGCGCTTTAAAACTTCGCATTGATTCAGACATGAAAGATGCCATGCGTGCGAAAAACACAGCAAAACTAGGGACGATTCGCTTGGCCATGGCGGCTTTTAAGCAAAAAGAAGTCGACGAAAGAATTGTTCTAACTAACGACCATATTCTCCAGATCTTAGAAAAAATGATTAAGCAACGCCGGGAATCTATTAGACAATACACAGAGGCAAACAGACTAGATTTAGCCGAAGTCGAACAGGCTGAAATAGAAATTTTAAATATTTATTTACCTCAAGCTTTAAGCCCAGAAGAGATTAAAAACTTAATCACCCAAGCCATTTCAGACGCTAAAAATTCAGGCGCTGTGGGCCCCCAATTAATGGGCCAAGTCATGGCAAAATTAAAACCCCAAATGCAAGGCCGGGCAGACATGAGCCAAGTCAGCCTGCAAGTTAAAAATCTGCTGGCTTAAATTATTTAAAACAATTTTTAAAATTAAAATAAAAAATATGTCCAAAAAAATTCCTCAGGGATTTATTCAAGAGTTACTAGACCGAGTCGACATTGTCGACTTGATTGGCCGGCGTGTGGCTATTAAAAAAAAGGGCATTAATTACTCCGCCTGCTGTCCATTTCATAAAGAAAAAACGCCGTCTTTTTCAGTCAATCAAGACAAGCAATTTTTCTATTGTTTCGGTTGTGGCAAACACGGCAATGCCCTGACTTTCTTGATGGACCATGATCACCTGGAATTCGTTGAGGCCATTGAAGAATTAGCAACACAGCTGGGTCTAGACATTCCCTATGAAAACTTTAACCCCTCGCACCCATTTAAATCTCACTCACAAAATTCAGATTCAAATTTAAATCCAGATCCAGATTCAAATTTAAACTCAAATAATCACACCCCGACAGAAATTTTATACCAGGTGATGCAGCAGGCTTCTTTATTTTTTCAGCATCAGCTCAGACATCACCCAGAAGCCCAGACGGCTGTTCAGTATTTAAAATCCAGAGGCCTATCAGGTCAGATCGCCAAAACTTTTTGTATTGGTTATGCGCCAGATCAATGGGATGCTTTGTTAAAACATTTTCCCGAAGACAAAATCCCGGCTTTATTAGATTCCGGCTTATTAATTAAAAACGACCAAGGTCGAATCTATGATCGCTTTAGACATCGCATTATTTTCCCAATTCATGATCGCCGTGGTCGTGTCGTTGGCTTTGGCGGAAGAGTTCTTAATGATCAAGACAAGCCCAAATATTTAAACTCCCCCGAAACGCCTATTTTTCATAAAGGCGAAGTTTTGTATGGCCTCTATGAATCAAGAAAAGCCGAGAGTTCTTTACATCCTATTACTCAAGTTATCTTGGTCGAAGGCTACATGGACGTCGTGGCGCTTCATGAGCACGGCCTGCCCTTTGCAATGGCGACTTTGGGAACAGCCAGCTCCGAGTCTCACTTCAAAAGTATTTTTAAAATCTGCAAAAAATTAATTATTTGCTTTGACGGCGATCATGCCGGACGCCAAGCGGCGCTAAGAGCTTTAAATAATGTTTTAGCTCTAATCACTGGCCAAGAAAATATTAAATTTTTATTTGTACCAGAAGATCAAGATCCAGACTCTTTAATTCGACAAGAAGGCAAAGAAAAATTTTTAGAAAGAGCAGAGCAAGCTTTAAGCCTTTCTGATTATTTATTACAGATTTTATCTCAAGACTTAAATCTCCAGACGCTAGAGGGCCGATCCCAATTAGTTTCTCTCGCACTGCCCTATTTAAATAAAATTCCAGAGTCTCACTATAAAGATTTATTAATTAACAAAATCTCTGAAGTCTCTGGCTTGGCCAGTATCAAAATCAAACGCCAGCTAGAAAATTTAAATCCAGAAACCCATCAAAATACTCAGGTGCTTCCATCTAGTTCTAGTTCTAGTTCTAGTTCTAGTTCTAGAAAAAATTCTCATCGATTTTTAAGCCCCCTAGAGAAAGCCATGGCTTATTTAATTCAATATCCTGAACAATTTTCCCAATTGCCCCAAGATGAATTATTAGAAAACTCAGCAGAAACCCAGGCTTACAATCAAATTATTAAAATTTTAACTCAAAACCCTAAAATCAAAACAGGCCAACTCTTTGAATATCTTAAAGATTATTTTAATAATAATTTAAACTCTCAGCCGGATCTCTCCCAAAAAATGGCCTATTTATCTCAAATAGAATTTGATTTAAGTCCTGAAGAAACCCAAGAAGAGATTAAACAAATTATTCTTAAACAAGTCCAAGAACCTAGAGAGCTCGCCCTCTCAGCGCTCATGGAAAAATCCAAACTTCATGAACTCAGCCCTCAAGAAAAGCAAATATTGCGAGAGCTATTAAAAAGAAAGTAAAAAAATTTAAATAAAAACCCCACCCAAGAACACACGATAAAAATAGAGAGTAAAAAATATTTTTTTAATTTTTTATAAATCTATCATAGTGTTAAGCATGTTTAAGAGCAGAAAAAATCTTACTTATAAAACAATCTCAAAACGTTATTAAAATTTATATCTAAAATCAGAAAACCAACAAGCCATTTAACCCATGTTTGTTTATAACAAATTTTTGAAAGCTTATTTAAAAAAACAAGTTGATAGACAGTGATGTGTTAAATCAGTAAAATCCCGCCCTCAATTTTGGCACGCGAATAAATTGTTACATTTTTATTTTTTAACAAGGTGAATTTAAATGAATGACTATCAAGACGATAACAGAGATAACGACGAAGCTACTCATGGTCGCGGTGGAAATGATTTAAATAATGGCCAGGATGAGCAAGATTTCGAAGATGGCGCCTCTCGCATTGCCAAGTTAATTGCGCTGGGAAAAGAGCAGGGCTATTTAACCCACGCTGAAATCAATGACTACCTCCCCAATGACATTACGGATAGCGAGCAATTCGAGAACATTGTCGTCATGATCAACGACGTGGGCATCAAGGTTTATCAAACCGCTCCAGATGCCGATGAATTATTATTAGATGAGAACAGCCCTGCCAATAGCGACGACGATGCGACTGAAGAAGCAACGCAGGCTTTAACTTCTATTGAAGGCGAGCTGGGAAGAACAACTGATCCTGTCAGAATGTACATGAGAGAAATGGGCGTCGTTGATTTATTAAACCGCCAAGGTGAAATTGCGATTGCCAAAAGAATCGAAGAAGGGATTAACAAAGTTCTTGAGGCTCTGTCTCATTACCCTACTGTTATTACGCGCTTACTCGCCGCCTATAAAGAAACTTTGGTTGAAAACGAAGAAGGCTTACCAAGCGGCCGGATCAGTGATGTGATCTCTGGTTTTGTGACTGAAGAAGATACAAAAGAAGTCATCCCTGTCATTCCTGAAATCGAAGAAATCGCCATTGAAGCAAAAGATGAAACTGCAGAAATTGAAGCTGTAGCGCCTGAAGAAGAAGACGATGCCGTCGTTGCTGAAGTCGATACAGGGCCAGATCCCGTCTTGGTCGCTCAAGAATTCGAAAAATTTGAAAATTTATATAACACCTATGAAACCCTGCTTGAAAAACACGGCCCAGAGCACGCAAAAACTAAAAAAGCCGTAGAAGCTCTCGCTGAGCAATTTTTAACGTTTAAATTATCAGCACCCATGTTCAATGGCATGACGAACCTTTTAAGAAATACTTTATCTGCCATTCGTGACCAGGAAAAAATTATTTTAAATATCTGTGTAAATCACGCACAAATGCCCCGTAAAGATTTTATTGAAAGCTTTGTAGGCCAAGAGGCTAATAGAAAATGGGTAGACCAGTTCGAAAACTCTAAAGCTAAATATGCGAGCAAGATTCTCGAACGCGCTAAAGAAATCAAAGACGCCCAAAAGAAAATTGCTCACGCAGCCCAAGAAGCCCGCTTGTCCGTCACTGATATCAAAGAAGCCAATAGAAAAATGTCGATTGGTGAAGCAAAAGCTCGCCGCGCTAAAAAAGAAATGGTCGAGGCTAATTTAAGATTGGTGATTTCGATTGCTAAAAAATACACCAATCGGGGCTTACAATTTTTAGATTTAATCCAAGAAGGCAATATTGGCCTGATGAAAGCCGTGGATAAATTCGAATATCGCCGTGGTTATAAATTTTCAACCTATGCGACCTGGTGGATTCGTCAGGCTATTACAAGATCGATTGCGGATCAGGCCAGAACCATTCGTATTCCGGTCCACATGATCGAGACGATTAATAAATTAAATAGAATCTCTAGACAGGTCTTACAAGAAACTGGGAAAGAAGCGACCCCAGAGCAATTAAGTAAATTAATGGATATCCCTGAAGACAAAATCCGTAAAGTCTTAAAAATCGCCAAAGAGCCTATTTCGATGGAAACCCCGATTGGCGACGACGATGATTCCCACTTAGGTGATTTTATTGAAGACGATCGGATTACCGCCCCTATTGATGCAACAACCCGTAAGAGCTTGAATGAATCTATGAAACAAATTCTAGAAACCCTCTCCCCCAGAGAAGCCAAAGTTTTAAGAATGCGCTTTGGGATTAACATGAATACAGATCACACACTTGAAGAAGTGGGCAAACAATTTGACGTCACCCGCGAACGTATTCGTCAGATCGAAGCCAAAGCTTTAAGAAAATTGCGTCATCCAAGCCGCTCTGAAGCGCTGAGATCTTTCTTAGAAGATGAATAGAAATAAAAATTTTCTAGATAAGTTAATTACAGAACTCGATCATGGCTTAAAAATTTTATTGGTTAAGCCCTCTTCGAGTTCTTTTTTTCCAGACTCTTTTCCAGCTCAAGATATTCCTGATCTAGAGCTTTCCCCTCAAGAATTAAAATTATCTGCAAGCTTAATGCGCGTGGATCATACGGGAGAGATTTGCGCTCAGGCTTTATACAAAGGCCAAGCGCTCTTAGCTAAAAATCAAGAAACCAGAAATTATTTATTACAATCAGCCTTGGAAGAAAACGACCATTTGATCTGGTGCCAAAACAGGCTGGATGAACTGGGTACTCACGCCAGTTATTTAAATCCCATTTTTTATTTTGGATCTTTCTTGATTGGCTTCACCGCCGCTTTAATCAATGACAAAGTCAGCCTGGGTTTTGTAGTCGAAACAGAAAACCAAGTAACCCAACATCTTTCAGAGCATTTAGAAAAAATATCTCCGAATGATTTAAAATCCCGCGCGATTTTATTCAAAATGCGAGAAGACGAAGCGCATCATGCCGAACAAGCTTTATTAAGAGGCGCCGCCCCGCTGCCTTATTTAATAAAAAAACTCATGCGCGCTCAGTCCAAAATCATGACCAGCACAGCGCATTATTTTTAATAAAAAATAAAGCCCCTAACCCTCTACTCGATCCTCAAGTTTTTTAGCTTGATTAAAAATTTCTCATGCTGCAAACCTCTTTTTCAAAGAAGGTATCGGCTCCAGTTTTCCTAAATCCCGATTATTTAAATGCTTGCTTGATGCGGCAAGTG
>Ga0214919_10003701_pt1 | contig 22870 bp, 20 predicted proteins | sample LL1503_MetaG_FD_177994 | JGI IMG/M metagenome (GOLD analysis project Ga0214919, IMG submission 177994) | Freshwater microbial communities from Lake Lanier, Atlanta, Georgia, United States - LL-1503 | ecosystem: Environmental > Aquatic > Freshwater > Lake | place: USA: Georgia | collected... | reverse complement strand
TGGCCTTGGCAACAAATGGAACAGTGCGAGATGCTCTTGGATTGGCCTCTAACACATATAATTTCTGCGGCGAGCCACTAATTGCAAATTGAATATTTATTAATCCCCTAACACCGACATCTTTAGCGATTTTCTCAGTCGCTAATCTAATTTCAATAAGCAACTCTTTTGTAAGTGAAATACTTGGTAAAACGCATGCTGAATCACCTGAATGCACTCCAGCCTCTTCAATATGCTCCATTACGCCTGCCAGGTAAAGGTCTGTTCCGTCATACAAAGCATCCACATCAATTTCAATTGCATCATCTAAGAACTTATCAATCAAAACCGGGTGATTAGGTGTAATTGCGGTAGCTTTTTCAATAAAACCCTTAAGAGAAATTTCATCGTAAACGATCTCCATACCTCTACCACCTAATACATATGATGGCCGGACTAAAACTGGGTAACCAATCTCATTACCAATTATTGCTGCCTCTCCATATGAGTTTGCCATTCCAAAATTTGGTGCAAGTAAATTATTATGCTTTAAAATTTCACCAAAGGCTCCTCGCTCCTCTGCTAAATCAATAGCATCCGGAGATGTACCAAGAATCTTTATTCCTGCTTCTTTAAGGCCTCTTGCTAGCCCAAGTGGCGTTTGGCCGCCAAGTTGAACAATCACGCCAAGTACAGGACCAGCTGCCATTTCAGCTGCTATAACTTCTAAAACATCCTCCAGTGTTAATGGCTCAAAATAAAGTCGATCAGAGGTGTCGTAATCAGTTGAAACCGTCTCTGGATTGCAATTCACCATAATGGTTTCATATCCAGCATTTCTTAGCGCAAATGAAGCGTGAACACACGAATAATCAAACTCTATCCCCTGTCCAATACGATTTGGACCACTTCCTAAAATTATGACAGCTTCTTTCTCGCGCTTTAACACTTCACTTTCTTCGTCATAAGATGAGTAGTAATAAGGGGTTAATGCCGCAAACTCACCTGCGCAAGTATCTACTGTTTTATAGACAGGGTGAAGATTAAAGTTAACTCGAGCAAGCTTAACTTCAGCCTCGGTAATTCCCCGTAATTCTGCAATTTGTAAATCGGAAAATCCCATCATTTTTGCTGACTTTATCAGTGCCTTTCCATAATTAGCAGAGACCGATATTTCGTTTGCTTTCTGATTAATCAAATTTATCTGTTCAAGAAACCACCTATCAATTTTTGTTTCCTGATGAACTTGCTCGACACTGGCACCTAAATGCATAGCCAGTTGTACCTGTTGCAACCTAAATTCAGTTGGAGTAGATATCTGCTTCATGAGCATATCTAGATTTGCATCCTTCCAGCTAAAGCTTGCACCAGTTTTCTCTAGCGAACGCAATGCTTTCTGAAGAGCTTCAGGAAAGCTTCGACCTATCGCCATTGCCTCACCGACACTTTTCATAGTGGTAGTTAAGCGAGTATCTGCCTCTGGGAATTTTTCAAATGCAAATCTAGGAACTTTAACAACTACATAATCTAAAGATGGCTCAAAAGAGGCAGGTGTAGATTTAGTAATATCATTCTGAATTTCATCCAAGGCATAACCAATGGCCAATTTTGTTGCAATTTTTGCTATCGGAAAGCCCGTAGCTTTTGATGCAAGTGCTGATGACCTTGAAACTCTAGGGTTCATTTCAATCACGATTATTCGACCGTCATGCGGATTAACTGCAAACTGAATATTACATCCACCAGTTGCAACGCCCACCTCTCTGATTATCGCAATAGATAGATCTCGAAGCTTTTGATACTCCACATCTGTGAGAGTCATTGCTGGTGCTACTGTTATCGAGTCACCCGTGTGAACTCCCATAGGGTCAACGTTTTCAATACTGCAAACGATTACAACATTGTCTTTATGATCGCGCATTACTTCTAGTTCATACTCTTTCCAGCCAATTATTGATTCTTCAAGTAAAACTTCGGTAGTTGGGCTATGTCGTAATCCAGCACCGGCAATCTGGTTAAGATCCGCTTCGTTATAAGCAATTCCAGAGCCGAGTCCACCCATTGTGAAAGAAGGCCTGACAACAACCGGGTAATTAAGCTCTTTTACCGCTACCAAGCACTCTTGCATTGTGTGACATATCTTTGATTTTGCTGATTGACCACCAATAGTGGCGACTATTTTTTTGAAAATTTCCCTGTCTTCACCTCTTTTAATTGCATCAATATCTGCGCCTATCAATTTTGTTCCATACTTTTCAAATGATCCTCTCTCATACAGTGCCATAGCAGCGTTTAAAGCTGTCTGTCCTCCCAAAGTCGCTAAAACTGCACTTGGTCGCTCTTTTTCAAGAATTTTTTCAATAACCTCTGGAGTAATTGGTTCGATATATGTTGCATCAGCAAACTCTGGATCAGTCATAATTGTTGCCGGGTTTGAATTAATTAGGATTACACGAATTCCTTCACTTCGAAGTACTCGACATGCTTGTGTTCCGGAGTAATCAAACTCGCATGCCTGACCGATAACAATTGGACCGCTACCAATTACTAATACACTCTTAATTGAATTATCTCTAGGCATTTATTTCCCTAGTACTTAATTTCGAATCTTGCATTAGCTTTACAAATCTTTCAAATAAGTATGCAGCATCATGTGGGCCAGCAGCGGATTCTGGGTGATACTGAACAGAAAATGCAGGTACCGAAATCATTTCTAAGCCTTCAACCACTGAATCATTAAGTGATAAATGGCTTACGCGTCCATTTCCATAAACTGTATTAAATTTATTCTCTTTAGGAGCAGCAACGGCAAAGCCATGATTGTGAGCGGTAATTTCAACTTTGCCAGTAGTTAAATCAATTACAGGTTGGTTTATGCCACGATGACCGAATGGTAATTTATATGTTTCAAACCCCAAAGCCCGACCTAGTATCTGATGACCAAAGCAGATACCAAAAAATGGAATGTGCTCCAATAATATAGTTCTGACCAATTCGACAACTTCAACCATTGCAGCCGGATCCCCAGGGCCATTTGAGAGGAATACGCCATCAACGTTAAGAGACTTAATCTGAGAGAGCGTTGAGTTCAGAGGCATAACATGAACTTGAATTCCTAGGCTTGCCATAGCTTTTGGAGTGGCACCTTTAATTCCTAAATCAATAGCTGCAACCTTAAATTTAGTTTCTACGCCTTTAGGTGGATTTACGATATACGTCTCTTTGGTAGTCACATCAGCAGCAAGAAACGATCCACTCATTGGAGCTGTCTTGCGAACACGTATTACCATTTCTTCTCTTGACAATGTGGTGTTGCTGAAAATTCCAACCCTCATCGCGCCTCTATCGCGTAAATGCCTAGTAATTGCTCGCGTATCGACTCCTTGAATACCTACAACACCAGAATCAATTAACTCTTGCTCCAAAGATTTTTCACTGCGCCAATTACTTGCTATTGGTGAAGGATTTCTGACTACAAAACCAGCAACCCATATCTTCTTTGATTCTTCATCGCTCTTATTGACACCGGTATTACCTATATGTGGAGCTGTCATGACAACAATCTGCTTATGATAAGAAGGGTCAGTCAAAGTTTCTTGATACCCAGTCATACCAGTTGAAAAAACTGCTTCTCCAAAAGTTTCACCTTCTTTAGCCCATGAAAAGCCTTCAAAAATACGACCATCATCTAGTACAAGGTAGGCGGGTGGTTTATTATCCATTTTTGTCGCTCTCCATATTTAAAACTCTACCCGCTATCACTGTTTGTTTACCGTTATATATAACTTGTGAGATAACTCCAGGAAGCGTCATCCCGTGAAAAGGCGTATTCCTACTCTTTGATTTCAATTTACTTCTATCCACCTGCCAAAAAGCGCTGGAATCCAATAATATTAAGTTTGCCACGCTTCCTGCTTGAATACTTTGACCCTGAGTTTTATAGCCGGCAATCTGCGCTGGCCTTATAGACATACGATCAACTAATTGTGACCAATCTAGCATTTTGCTTTCTATCATTGTTTTAATTACAACTGAGAGCGAGGTCTCTAGCCCTACCATTCCGAAAGCTGCTGCCTGCCACTCGCAATCTTTATCTTCCTCTGGGTGAGGGGCATGATCTGTTGCGACAATATCAATCACACCTTCGGCTAAACCTTCCCTTAACGCCATGACATCTTTTTCGGTGCGAAGTGGTGGGTTTACTTTATAGATAGGATCGTAGTTCTCAACTAACTCATCAGTTAACAACAGGTGGTGTGGGCTAACTTCTGCAGTTACATTGATGCCACGTTTTTTAGCCCACCTGACAAGCTCTACTCCGCCTGCAGTCGTTAAGTGACAGATATGTAGCCTTGATTGCACATGCTCAGCCAATAAAATATCTCTTGCAATTATGGATTCTTCAGCGATGGCGGGCCATCCAGGTAATCCAATTCGAGAAGATACACTGCCTTCATTCATCTGGGCATTGATTGTTAATCTTGGCTCCTGAGCATGCTGAGCGATTATGCCATTGAAGGTTTTAACATACTCAAGTGCTCTCCTCATTATTAATGGGTCAGATACACACTTACCATCATCACTAAATATTCGTACTCTCGCTATCGAATCTGCCATTGCACCAAGCTCGGCAAGCTGTTCACCATTTAATCCCTTAGTTACAGCACCGATTGGATTGACATCACAAAGACCTGCGTCTTTACCCAGCCGATATATCTGCTCAACAACTCCAGCGGTGTCAGCAACTGGATAGGTGTTTGCCATCGATGAAATCGCTGTGTAGCCCCCTGCTGCTGCTGCATAAGAGCCGGTAAGAACAGTCTCTGCATCTTCCCGCCCTGGTTCTCGCAAATGTGTGTGAAGATCAACTAAACCTGGCAATAGAATTTGCCCAGTTGCATCAATTGAACCTTTACTAACAGTTCCTGATGATTTAGTAACTTTTGAAATTAAATCATTATCAATTTCAACATCAACCACATTGCCATCGGCTAATTTCGCATTACTAATTTTAATCATTTGCTATCTCCGATCGGTGCGCCGCCAAGTAGTTGATATAAGACTGCCATCCTTACCGCGACACCATTTTTTACTTGATCAACTATTACGGACTTAAGATCATCGGCACTATCTGCAGATATTTCAAGCCCCCGATTCATTGGACCAGGATGCATAACAATTGAATTATTTTTAAGCTTTGCTAATCGTGCCGAATTGAGACCATATCTCCTGGAGTACTCTCGCTCGGTTGGAAAGAAAGAATCCGCCATTCTCTCTAATTGAATGCGCAACATCATTACAACATCACACTCTCTAATTTCGCTATCTAAATCATATGAAATCCTAACTGGCCATTTTTCAATTCCGACTGGTAGAAGCGTTGGTGGAGCTACTAGAACAATTTCTGCCCCAAGTTTGCTTAACAGTAAAATATTGCTGCGAGCTACTCTCGAGTGAAGTATGTCTCCGACAATTAGAACTTTAATTCCAGAGAAATCTGATTCTTTCGCGCGAAGATGTTGTTTAATTGTAAATGCATCAAGTAAAGCCTGCGTTGGATGCTCATGTGTGCCATCTCCGGCATTTATGACTGCAGCTTGAATCCATTGAGTATCAGCAAGACGCTTGGCAGCACCGCTACTGCCATGCCTAATTACTACAGCATCCGCGCCCATCGCCTGTAATGTTTGGGCTGTATCTTTCAAACTTTCACCCTTGCTGACAGAAGATCCTTTTGCGGAGAAATTGATCACATCCGCGGATAAACGTTTGGCAGCAGTTTCAAAGCTTATTCGAGTTCTAGTCGAATCTTCAAAAAATAAATTTACAACTGTTTTACCACGTAGCGTTGGTAGCTTTTTATTTGGCCCATCTGTGATTGCAGCCAGCTCTTTAGCTGTTGCTAGCAAATTAAGCACCTCATCCTTAGAAAGATCAGCAGCTGAGAGAAGGTGACCAGTAATCATTTAATCAACTCCACAAGATCTTCCCCGTCATACTCGACAAGGTGAACCTTTACGTTCTCACTCTTTGCAGTTGGAATATTCTTTCCAACATAATCAGCCCGAATAGGCAGTTCTCTATGGCCTCGATCAACGAGTACCGCTAATTGAACAGTCCTTGGTCTACCTAATTCACCGATTGCATCTAATGCAGCCCGAATCGTCCGACCGGAGAAAAGCACATCATCAACTAGGACTAATTCTTTACCTTCAATTCCCCCTGAAGGAATTTTGGTAGGTAAAAGTGGCTTTGGTGGGCGAAGCCGTAAATCATCCCTATGTAGAGTTATATCCAAGACTCCAGTTGAGATTGGTCCTTCAATTTCAGTAATAAAATTAGATATTCTCTCGGCCAGGTAAGCGCCACGAGTGGGAATTCCCATTAAGACTAAATTACCAACACCTTGGTTATGTTCGACTATTTCATGTGAAATACGCTTTATAGCGCGATCAATATCGCTGCTAGATAACAAAATGCCCATTTACTTCTCCTTCGCCGCCTCTCTGGACGGATCGTTAAAGGAATCGCCGTATATTAGCAGAGGATCTGTGGATATCTAAAATCACCAAAACTCTGGTGTGGCTAGCCTGCGGCTATGAATAAAAATGACCCAGCAGAACAATTGAGACTTATAAGAAAATCAAAAGGGTGGAGCTTGCAAGACGTAGAGCGATACTCAAATGGCAAGTGGAAAGCGGTTGTAATTGGTTCATATGAAAGGGCAGACCGAGCGATCTCGCTTAAAAAAGCGATCTCACTAATGGAGTTCTACCAAGTACCAGTTGCAGAGCTTTTCCCAGATAACCCTCGCCCGGTACAAATTAGCAACTTAGCTATCGATTTGGGAAGGCTTTCAAATGAAGAAAGCCCGTTCTCGTCAATTGTAAAAAAGTTTACAAACGCGATTGCTAGTCGGCGTAAGGATTGGAATGGTCAAATCCTAAGCGTGCGCGCAAATGATCTGCAATTTCTGGCGATGCTGCTCCAACAAAATGAGAATAGCGTGCTTGAACAACTAGAAAAACTAGGGCTTGTTAAAACTTAAATTGCGATCGAATCCTTTAGCTTAATAATTCGGCCTAGCACGCCATTTATATAGCCAGAGGATTCATCTGTTGAGAGTGATTTTGCCAATTCAACTGCTTCATCACAAGCTACTTGTAGATCAATATCATTGGCCCAAAGAATCTCATATATTGCAATTCTTAGAATATTTCGATCAATAGGAGGCATTCGATCCATGTCCCAGCCTTGAGCGTATGTAATTATGAGCTCATCAATCTTGTTTATATGATCTGAAATTCCAGTAATCAGGGTTAATACATAAGGTTCTTGGGAAAGTTCTGTAGCGCCACGGGTTTGGAATAATTCCAATGCTAGAACTTTTTTTATGTCAGCTTCATACAAAAAATCTAATGCTCGCTTGCGAGCTTTACTACGAGCAGACACTTTTAGTTAGCTCGACCTAGATACGCACCAGTCCGAGTATCCACTAAAACTTTTTCATCTTGCTTAATGAAAAGTGGAACTTGAATTGTAATTCCCGTCTCTACTGTTGCTGGTTTTGTTCCACCTGAAGATCGATCACCTTGTAATCCTGGCTCGGTATAGGTAATTTTTAACTCTACCGAAGCTGGCAATTCAATAAAAAGTGGATTCCCTTCGTGCATCGCGACAATGGCATCAGCATTCTCAAGCATGTAATTGACCGCATCTCCTACAGTTTCTTTACTAATTCTGATCTGATCATAGTTAGTTGAATCCATAAAAATAAAATCTTCACCATCTTTATATAAATATTGCATATCACGTTTTTCTACTGATGCAATCTCAACTTTTACGCCAGCATTGAAAGTTTTTTCAACAACTTTTCCAGACATAACTGATTTCATTTTGGTTCTTACAAAAGCTCCGCCTTTGCCGGGCTTAACATGTTGAAACTCAACAACATTCCAAAGTTGACCATCAAGATTTAAGGTCATGCCGTTCTTTAAGTCATTTGTAGTAGCCATTGCTTTCCTATCCAACTGATCGATCTCTGATAATTAAGAGAAAATTATTGGGCTAGCCTACCTTGTCAACCAAGCAACTTCTGCATTGCAATTAACGCTAGAGAGTAACTTTCAACACCAAAGCCAGCAATTGTGCCATTTACTACCCCACTAATTACTGAGGTATGACGAAACTCTTCTCGAGAAAGAGGGTTAGACAGGTGAACCTCAATAATTGGAGCTTTAAGCATGCTAACTGCATCTCTGATTGCATAAGAATAATGTGTAAAAGCAGCTGGATTAAAAATTACCGGTTGTTTCTTGTCTGCAGCTTCATGCAAAAAACTTATTAGCTCGCTCTCGCTATCGCTCTGCTTGATTTCCACGGTAATACCAAGGGCCTTTGCTTTTGATTCGATCGATTCTTTAAGTGCATAATAATCAAGATCTCCGTAGTAACTTTTTTCGCGCAAATCAAGGCGGGAAAGGTTCGGACCATTTAAAACTAGAATATTCACTTCGCTATTCTCTCATATACCTTAGATAGCGTGCTTAGCGAAACGTCCTCAAGCCACACCGGTTTTCCAACTCTACTTATACCGATAAATCTGATCTTTGATTGCTTTACTTTTTTATCTTGAATCAAAAGGCTTGATAATGCTTTCCACCTGCCTCTGCTATAACTTATTGGCAAATTAAAATTCTTTAGTAGTTCACGATGAAGTAATACAGCATCACTAGATAAACCAGCTAACTCTTTACTTAGCTCGGCTGCAAACACCATACCAATGCTAACCGCCTCTCCATGCCGTAATTTATATTTACTGTCTTTTTCAATCGCATGACCTAATGTATGGCCGTAATTAAGAATTTCTCGAAGCTTACTTTCTTTAAAATCCTTAGATACAACTTCGGCCTTGACTTTTACTGCTCTAGCAATCAATTCCTGATAATCCAGAACATCTTCCTGGGCTAGATTTAAAATCTTATAATCTGATATAAAGCCACACTTAATTACCTCTGCCATTCCTGCTGAAATATCACGAACGGGCAATGTTTGTAAAAGTGTTGGATCAATCAGGACTTTTGACGGCGAATAGAATGATCCGATTAGATTTTTACCAGCAGGAGAATTTATTCCAGTTTTTCCACCGACCCCAGCATCAACCATCCCTGCTAATGAAGTTGGAATTGCATACCAATCAATTCCTCTTAGCCATGTAGCAGCCGCAAATCCAGCAACATCAGTAGTTGCTCCGCCACCGAAGCCAATAATTGCGTCAGACCTTTTAAGTCCAACTAAAGCGGCTTTGCTCCAAATGTGGCTCAAGAAATTGATGCTTTTTTGATTTTCACCATTGGGAGTTTGTAGTATAAATAAATTCTTTGTTTCTTTTATTTTAAACTGTTTAAGAATTACAGCAGGAGCAAGCAACAAAACCTTGTTATGCGAAGCGCTTATCTGCTTTATTGATTCAGAAAACGTAACTCCTATTTGTACCATATAGTTGCGTTCAGCTTTTACTTTTATAATCTTCATAGCTTGCTTTTCAGTTTCTCGCTAATAATTTTCGCAACTTCAGCTGGTTTCTTATTGTCTGAAGAAACAACCTCCGTGGCGAGATGTTCGTAAACTGGCCGACGGTCATTCATTAAGTTCAACCACTGTTGGCGAGGGTTTATAAGAAGTAGCGGACGATCTTTATTAAAGCCAACTCGATTGGCGGCTTGGGAGATAGAAACATCAATAAACACTATTGGGTAATCAGCTAATTCTAATTGCTCATAAATCTCCTTGCTAACTGGGGCTCCTCCTCCTAATGCAATGATTCCAGTGAATTCTGAAAGTAGACGACTAACGGTTTCGATCTCTAATCTGCGAAATGCGGGCTCCCCATCGTCTATAAAAATTTCAGAAATTTTCTTACCTGCTATCTTCTCAATTTCAGAATCGCTGTCGATAAAAGACATAGATAGTTCTTTTGATAAAGCGTTCGCAACAGCAGATTTACCAGCACCTGGCGGGCCAATTAATACAATTTTTTGCTGCATTACTTAATTTCTAAGGTTCTCATATAATTTTCAAAATTTCGCTTTGTTTCCTGCACGCTATCACCGCCAAATTTTTCTAGAACGGCATCTGCAAGAACGAGTGCTGCCATTGCCTCCGCAACAATGCCAGCGGCTGGGACCGCACAAACATCTGAACGCTGATTAATTGCCTTAGCTGGTTCTCCAGTTGCGACATCAATTGTGTCCAAAGCCTTGGGAACAGTTGAAATTGGTTTCATCGCAACTTTAACTCGTAATATCTCACCATTACTCATACCACCTTCAGTACCACCAGCTCTATCCGTTCGCCTACTAATCGCACCATTTGAATTCTTTTCAATCTCATCATGTGCAACAGAACCTCGACGTTTAGCTGTTGTAAAGCCATCCCCAATCTCAACACCTTTTATGGCTTGAATTCCCATCATTGCTCCAGCTAATTTTGCATCCAATCTTTTATCCCAATGGGTGTGAGAACCCAGTCCAGGTGGCAAGTTATAAGCTAAAACCTCAATCACTCCCCCTAAGGTATCGCCATCCCGATGGGCTGCTTCAATCTCCTTAACAATTGCTTCGCTAACTTTTTTATCAGCACATCGGACTGGATCTTCGTCAATTCGAACGCGATCTGATATTTCAGGTAGCTGATAGTTTTCCGAAACAGAAACTTGTCCGATTGAGAGCACATGACTAAGAATTTCTATGCCAACAGATTGCTTTAAAAATGCTCTTGCAACCGCACCTAAAGCAACTCTAGATGCAGTCTCTCTAGCACTCGCACGTTCTAATACTGGTCTGGCATCAGAAAAATTGAATTTTTGCATTCCAACCAAATCAGCATGGCCAGGGCGTGGTCTTGTTAATGGCGCATTTCTAGCTAAATCTTTAATATCATTTTCAGGCACTGGATCGGCGCTCATTACTTTTTCCCATTTAGGCCACTCTGAATTTGCAATTTGAATAGCGATTGGACCACCTTGAGTCACACCAAGGCGAATTCCTCCAGTAATTGTAATTTTATCTGCTTCAAAATTCTGTCTCGCTCCGCGACCAAAACCTAATCTGCGGCGAGATAGATCTAAATCGATATCCTTACTTGTAATGATTACATGTGCCGGAATACCTTCAATGATGGCAGACAGAGATGGCCCGTGAGACTCACCAGCTGTTAACCAACGAAGCACTTCACTCTCCCATCAACCTTGAGGAGAGTATTCTCGCAGATTAGATACTTATCTCGTTGCCAATTCAATTATTGTCTCAGAGAAGTCTCGCTAAATAGGTTCCATAGATCATAAATGGTGCGAATGCGATGGTCTGGGAACGATGAATCAGTGAATAGCTGCCGCCAAGAATCCATGTAAAAACTATTGCATTTATCAGTCCAGAGAGTGAGTCTAAAGGAAGGGCGATAAGTAAAGAAAGCTTGATGTCACCTGACCCAATTTTCTTCTGGAAAATTAGATTTATAAGTAAATAGAAAAACAGATTTCCCATTCCAATAGACCAGTTCTTATAGTAAGGAATAAGCAGTGCTAACAAAATAAAAAGATCAATATTCCTAATTAGATGATACTTGATATCATAAATTGCAATCCAAGCTAAAAGTATAAAAAGAGAAATTTCTAAGGCCATTTACTAATAATAAGAATACTAGCTTTTTAAAAGCAGGCCTGTGGATTAACCCTTTACAGCGGCATTTGCTACGTTCAGTAGTTCTTTCCGCATTATTTCAAAATCAAAATCTTTTTGCGAAAAATAATGAATCTGGAATAGTGCCTGTTCGACTAGAAGTGATAATCCTCCAATTACGTGCCTTCCTAAATTTTGGTACCGCTTTGCTAATTCTGTTGGCCATGGATGATAAATAACCTCAAGAAAATCTGCTTTAGTAGAAATTATTGAAAGTCCATCAGTAGCACCAGCCGGCGTGGTAGAAATAATTAAATCTCGATCTTGAATCTGCTCAAATTGGTGCCATTCCAAAAATTCAATATCTAAATCAACTGCAGCTGCATGCAATTGGTCATGGCGATTCATTGACCGAGTCAATATAGAGAGTTCACTGCCACTTCCTCGTAAGGCACCAATAGCAGCTCGGGCAGTACCGCCAGCTCCAAGAATCGCAATTCTCTTTCCAAAATAAGGTTTAAGCAAATTCTTAAATGCAAGAAAATCGGTTGATAATCCGATGCTTCCAGTCGACTCAAAAATAATTGTATTTACTGAACTTATTTGTTTCGCTACTGGATCGACTCGATCCACAAAACCAACTGCTATCTCCTTAAGGGGCATCGTAAGTGCTAAACCACGCAATCCTAATTTTTTTGAATCAAAATAATATTCACCGAATTTTTCTTCAGATATATCTGAACTGGTAAATTCTGCATCAACTTCAAGTAATTTATATGCAGTTGAGTGAAGTAATGGAGAAAGTGAATGACTAATTGGAGTTCCAGCCACCGCTAACTTGATCACTTAAACAAACCTGCCTTTTCATTAGCTTTAAATTCATTTGCCCAAATTACGAACTGTTCATATGATTTAGTAAATCGAGTTTCCTGAGGTTTAACTGTAACAAAGTAGAGCCAATCCCCGAGCGCTGGATTTACTGCTGCATTAAGGGCTGCCTCACCTGGATTACCTATTGGTCCAGGCGGTAAACCACGAAACTTGTAGGTGTTGTAGCGAGAGTTAATGTCTAAATGCTTATATGGCAAGCGTATTTTGCCACGCAGATTAGCTGCATACTCGACAGTGGTATTCATTTGCAATGGCATCCCTAGTTTTAATCGATTGTATATAACACGGGCAATCTTGGTGAAATCTTGCGGATCACCCTCTGCTTGAAGAATAGATGCAATTATAACTAGTTCATAAGGTGAAAAATTATTAAAACCAATATCAACTTTACTATTCTTGGCTGCAATATTGAATCGATCAATCATTTGTGTTATCGCATTATCAACAGTTGTACCAGGAGCAAACGAATACTGAGCAGGAAATAAAAAACCCTCTAGATTATCTGTTTTATATTTTGCATCTGGCTTCAAGAATGATGATAGTTTTCCGGTGACTAACTTTGATTTGTAGAGTAAATCAAGTACTTCTGCCTTTCGTAATCCTTCATTAAATCCAAATACGCCACGATTTCGCTTAATATCTAATAACTGCGTCAAAGCAGAATTAGCTGAAATTTTTAAATCAATTTCGTGGATACCAGGTGAGATTGATTTAGCTCGTCTATCGTTTAACGCAATCTTATAGAAAACTTTGGTCGCTTTTATTACTCCTTTTTCATAAAGCTTTTGTGCAATTAAATTACCCGTATCACCAGGTTCAATCAGAATTTGGACTTTTTCAACAGAAGAGACAGAAGAATAATCATTTAGCAAATATGACCGGTGAATCTGTGATGCAACGAAGGTTATCAATACTCCACTAAGAAGTAGTGGAAATATCCGCTTCACAAAATTCTTCCAACTGAAGTACCAGATTTCTCATTCAATATCGCACTTTCTAAAATGTTAATGGCTGCTATTTGATCAATTACATGCTTGCTTTCTTTTTCGGATTTACCAATCTCTCTCATTTGTGCGTAAGCATTGGTGGTAGTCAAACGTTCATCTACAAGATAAACAGGACCTGCAAATAATTTTTTGATCAAAATACCAAATTCACTTGCTAAAACTGATTTCTCACCGTCCTTACCAGACAAATTTTTTGGATCTCCGATCACTATGTAAATAGGATTAATATCAGTAATTATTTCGGTGAGTTTATCCATCAACTTATCATCGTTTACTAATGTTGCATGTGGTGAGACTAAAATTGAGTGCGCATCTGATGTTGCAACACCAATACGTTTCACGCCATAGTCAAAGCCAATTCTTTGCCCAATTGGTATTGGCTCATTCATAATTAACCTGATTCTTAATTGACTTTCCCATTGATTAACTTAGTTATTTCAGCAAATGACTTTGCAAGAGCCATAGAGTTTAAACCGCCACCTTGCGCAAAATCATCCTTGCCGCCCCCTCCGCCGCCAAGGGCTGCAGAACCAATTTTAATAAGTTCCCCTGCTTTAATTCCTAATTTAATTGCATCAGTTGATACTGCAGCTACTAAAAGTGGTTTACCACTATTGATAGTTGAAAGCACTACGACGCCAGATTTTATCTTGTCGCGTAAACCAACAGCGATCGATCTCATATCGTCTACTGCAATTTCGTTCTCTAATTGATCAATAATCAGATTAATACTCCCAATTTGCTGAGCTTTTGAGACTAAACCTGCAGCTGCTGCCATTGCTTTAGCGGAACGAACAAGGGCTAACTCCTTGTCCATGGCTTTCATTTTTTCAACTAATTCTGAGATACGTTGAGGTAATTCATCCGATCTTGCACCTTTAATTATTTCAGTAAGGGAGTTAAGCAAAATATGCTCTCTGGCAAGGAACTGATATGCGTCATAGCCAACCAGCGCTTCGACGCGACGCACTCCAGCTCCAATTGATGATTCTGAGAGTAATTTTACTAAACCTAATTGGCCAGAACGGGCTACATGTGTTCCTCCGCATAGCTCTTTAGCCCAGTCACCGACACTTACTACTCGCACTTGATCTCCATATTTTTCGCCGAATAATGCCATCGCTCCCAATGCTCTTGCGGCATCTTGTGACATCACTTCTGCATGAACTTGTAGATCAGCAATTAACAATTCATTTACACGACTTTCAACATCATTTAATACAGAGACTGGCACAGCACTTGTGGAAGGAAAATCAAATCGGAAGCGACCAGGTGCGTTCTCTGATCCTGCCTGTGTAGCAGTTTCACCTAGCGCTTCTCTGAAAGCTTTATGAACCATATGCGTTGCAGTATGTGCTCTAGATATTGCTAATCTACGCTCTAAATCAATCTCAGATGTAACCTGAGAACCGTTTTTGACCACTCCGCTAACAATGTTTCCTCTATGAACAATTAAACCTGGCAACGGTGACTGGACATCATCGATTTGAACTAGTGCCCCATTGGCTAATTTGATTATTCCGCCATCAGCTAATTGTCCGCCACCTTCTGCATAAAATGGTGTGCGATCTAAAGTTATTTCAATATCTGATCCGATATTAGCTTCCGAAACACTTTTACCATCCACTAAAATTCCAGTTATCTTTGCTTCTGCCGAGACATTTTCATAACCAATAAATTTTGAAGAGCCTGATTTATCAACTATTGCACGATATTCGGTTAGATCTGTGTGTCCACTCTTCTTTGCCTTTGCGTCAGCTTTGGCTCTATCTCTCTGTTCATTCATTAACTTACGAAAACCCGCTTCATCCACTCCCAAGCCTTGCTCACGTGCCATCTCAAGAGTTAGATCAAATGGAAACCCATAGGTGTCGTGAAGTTTGAACACGGTATCTGCGGATAAGGATTTACTTTTTTCGCTTTTTAGTTGAGTAGCAGCCAAATCAAAAATAGTTGTGCCGCTTTTTAGAGTTTGGATAAAACTATCTTCCTCAGCTTCAGCTATTGCAAGAATACGATCTGAACCAGTCATTAGCTCTGGATACTGTGCTCCCATTGACTTTATTGAACTCTTCATCAACTCACCCATTACGAAATCTTGGGAGCCTAGCAAGCGCATATTTCTTATTGTTCTTCTCATCATTCTACGAAGCACATATCCGCGGCCCTCATTGCCAGGAGTCACACCATCTCCAATTAACATCATTGCAGTTCTTGCGTGATCTGCCACTACTCGAAGTGAGACATCAGATTTTTCATCCTTACCATATTTAACCTTAGTTAAAGCAGAAGCTTTGTCTAGAATAATTTTTGTTGTATCAATTTCATATATATTTTCAACCCCTTGTAGTAGGGCAGCGGTTCTCTCTAAGCCGAGACCAGTATCAATATTTTTTGCGGGTAACTCCCCCACAATTGGGAATGCATTCTTATCCCCACCTTCTCCACGAATATTTTGCATAAATACTAAATTCCAGATCTCTAAATACCGATCCTCATCAGCGATCGGTCCACCCTCTTTTCCGTATGCGCTGCCGCGATCAAAATAAATTTCAGAACACGGACCACAAGGGCCAGGGACACCCATTGACCAAAAATTATCAGCCATGCCTCTACGCTGAATTCGATTCTTAGGCACTCCAACCTGTTTTTCCCAGATTTGTGCCGCTTCATCATCATCTTGGTAAACGGTTACCCAAAGCTTGTCCTCATTAAATCCATAACCACCATCAGATGTTGATTTAGTTAATAACTCCCAAGCAAGAGCAATTGCCCCTTCTTTAAAGTAATCACCAAAAGAAAAATTTCCACACATCTGGAAAAAAGAGGCATGCCTTGTTGTTTTACCAACCTCATCAATGTCTAAAGTTCTCACGCACTTTTGGACCGAAGTGGCTCTCTTATAAGGGGCCTTAACCTCACCCAGAAAAAATGGTTTAAATGGCACCATGCCAGCATTAACTAATAAAAGATTTGGGTCGTCAGCAATTAATGATGCAGATGGAACGACTGTATGTGGAAGTTTTAATGAATTATTAGACTCAAAAAAATTAAGCCACCTGGAGCGGATATCTGCTGAATCCATATTTACTCCTTCGCTTTACTTTTTTTCTTACCCTTTTTCTTTAGCTTGGCAGCTGCGACCACCGCTGCGGCAGCTTTCATGGCTAATGGGTTCTCATCAAGAAAGGATTCTGTAGCGTTTGCGACCTTCTTAGTAAGAGTCTCAAATGATTTACCTGCATTACTTATGCTCTTTAGCGGAGAGTTAACCATTGCAATAGTTTTTGTAATTTCATCAATAGTTCTAGTAATTCTGATCACTGCATATGAAATAGCAACTGCAATTATTGCCAGAGAAGAGGCTGCGATTATCGTTGCAATTCCACCTGGTCCCATATTGGGAAGAATACCTGAAAAGTTGGTAACTACTTGGCAACGGCTGGAGTATCGACCCCAGACTCTTTGCGTTGTGCTGGAGTAATAGGTGTTGGTGCGCCGGTAAGTGGATCGCCACCACTTGCCGTCTTAGGAAAAGCAATAACTTCACGAATGGATTGAGCGCCGGCAAGTAATGCAGCTAAGCGATCTAATCCCAGGGCGATTCCCCCATGTGGTGGTGGACCATAATTAAACGCTTCGAGCAAAAATCCAAATTTGCTTTCAGCTTCTGCTTGCGATAAACCAATAGTTTTAAATACTCGTTGCTGAACATCGCGTTGATGAATACGAATAGATCCTCCACCTATTTCATTTCCATTCAGGACAATGTCATATGCATATGCCAATGCATCTCCAGGCTGCTTATCAAAATTACTTGCATACTCTGGTTTTGGACCAGTAAATGGATGGTGCACGGCTGTCCAGCCAGAGGCTGGATTTTCAGAATCTACTAATTCAAACATCGGAGCATCAACTATCCAAACAAACTTCCACAATGATTCATCAATTAAATTGCAGCGTGCTCCGATTTCAAGCCGAACTGCGCCCAGCAGGTTCTGTGAGGATGTTCTATTACCTGCAGCAAAGAAAATTGCGTCACCATTCTTTGCGCCAACTTTCTGAGCAATTGAAGCGCTTTCTTTTTCGGAAAGGTTTTTAGCAACCGGACCAGCCAGTGTTCCATCTGCCCCAACTAATATGTATGCCAGACCTTTAGCACCACGTGCTTTTGCCCAATCTTGCCATGCATCAAGCTCTCTTCTTGGCGAATCAGCACCACCAGGCATAACAACGGCTCCGACATAATCTGCCTGAAATACTCTAAAAGAAGTTTCCTTAAAGAAATCGGTAACATCTGTAATTTTGTTTTCAAATCTTAAATCAGGCTTGTCAGAACCATAATTGTTCATTGCATCCCGATAAGTCATATGTGGGATTGGTAATGGAATCTTATAGTCCACAACTTTTAAGAAAACAGAAGCTAAAACTTTCTCAGCAATTGCGATAACATCAGATTGATCAGCAAAAGATATTTCAATATCCAACTGAGTAAATTCGGGCTGGCGGTCTGCTCTGAAATCTTCATCTCGAAAACATCTAGCAATTTGGTAGTACCGCTCCATCCCGGCAACCATGAGTAATTGTTTAAAAAGCTGAGGAGACTGAGGTAAGGCATACCAAGATCCAGGTTGAAGCCTCACCGGCACAAGAAAATCTCGTGCACCTTCTGGAGTTGAACGAGTTAAGTATGGAGTTTCAATTTCAAGAAAATCTGAATCTGCCATAACCTCACGAATTGCGGTTGTAACTTTAGATCGCAACCTAAGGTTCCTTGCAGGACCCTCTCTGCGCAAATCTAAATACCGATACTTAAGTCTTATCTCTTCAGATATGTTCCCCAAATCACCGCTATCAACTGGAAATGGTAGCGCTGCTGCTTCACTTAGTACTTCGAGCTTTTCGCATACAACTTCAATTTCACCTGTCGGAATATCTTTATTCTCATTACCGGCTGGGCGTAGCTTCACAGTTCCAGTAATTAAAACACACCATTCAGCTCTAAGTTCACCAGCAATCTTTTCATCATTTATTACAACCTGCACAGCACCAGTTGAATCTCTTAAATCAATAAATGCAACCCCGCCATGATCTCGTCGCCGCGCAACCCAACCAGCAAGCACAACAGTTGTAGAAATTGATTTAGCATTAAGAGATCCAGCATCGTGAGTGCGGAGCATTACTTATCTTTTCCCAATCTATTAATTATTTCAGAAGTGGTAAGGCTACTAGAGATTTCTTCTCCACTGCTCATCAATTTTAATTCACATCTTTTGCTTGAAATTTCATCATCACCAATAACTAGTCCGAACTTTGCCCCGCTCTTATCGGCAGCTTTCATTCCGCCTTTTAACCCTCGATCCCCATATGCCATATCGCATGAAATGCCAGCATCTCGAAGATCAGAGAGCAATTGAAATGAGAAATCTTTAGATTGTGGCGTGATTGGGACAATAAATAAATCTAATTGATTTACAGAGGTAGGTAATGAGTTTTCGGCCAGACAGGCCATAAGAACTCGATCCACGCCAAGTCCAAACCCAATTCCACTTACTTCAGATCCTCCTAATGAACTCATTAAGCCGTCATACCTGCCACCTCCACCAATTCCTGATTGAGCGCCAAGTAATTCATGATCAAATTCAAAGGTAGTGCCGGTGTAATAATCTAAACCTCTAACCATTCTTGGATTAATCACGTAATCAATTTTTAAGATTTGAAGTAAGCGTTTAACTTCGTCAAAGTGCTGCGAGCTTTCAGAGCTTAGATATTCAAGTAATAATGGGGCTTTAGACATTGCAGATTTTACTTCATCGCGCTTATCGTCGAATAATCTAAGAGGATTAAGTTTGGATCGTTCTATCGTTGCTTCATCTAGTTTTAATCCGGCAATAAATTTAATCAAATCTTTTCGATGAGCATCTCTACTTTGAGCATCGCCGAGAGATGTAAGATTTAATTTATATTGCTTAAGCCCTAAAGATTTAAATGCTTTATCCGCGATTGCAATTACTTCAACATCTATCTGCGGATCGTTATATCCAATAGCCTCTACTCCAACTTGGTAGAATTGGCGATAGCGCCCGGCTTGTGGACGTTCTGCTCTGAAAAATGGGCCAGTATAAAATACTTTTACCGGTAGTTGGCCTTTATCTAAATTATGTTCAATTACTGCTCTCATTACTCCAGCAGTTCCTTCTGGCCGCAAAGTTATAGAACGACCACCACGATCTTCAAAGGTATACATTTCTTTACTCACAACATCTGTTGATTCTCCAACTCCACGAGTAAATACTTCCGTATCTTCAAAAACTGGAAGTTCAATTAATGAGTAACCAGCTAGTTTGGCGCTTTGTAACAATTCATCCCTAACATATTCAAAATGTGATGAATTAGGTGGAAAATACTCGCTTACGCCTTTGGGCGCCTGGAACTTACTCACATTACCGCCCAATCTGATCAAGAAAATCACTCTGCAGGTAAGGATTTCTTACGCGCTCTGTAGCGATTGTAGTTTGCCCACCATGCCCAGGTAGGACATTTAGGCCATCTGGAAGTGTCAGAATCCGCTCGCGCAAGGTTTTGCGCATATCACTTGCAGATCCGGTTGGTAAATCAGTACGGCCAATGCTGCCGGCAAATAGCACATCCCCGGAAATTAGTTGTTCATCATTGACAGTAAAAACTACTGATCCCTTTGTATGACCGGGTGCGAATATCGCGCCAATATCCAATCCAGCTATTTCAAAGCGAGAGAAATCTTCTAATTCAACAACATCGCTTGGCTCCTTAAAATCTGCGCCAAACGTAGTAATTAATTGCTCACTCACTCCACCTTTATCTAGCGCTGCTAGTGGATTTGTTAATAAAAATCTGTCATCTGGTGAAATAAATGTTCGCATCGGTATTTCAGTTGTTAGCGGCACAACTGAAAACATGTGATCAAGGTGCCCATGAGTGATAAGTACTGCTACCGGCTTTAACTTATGCTCTGAAATCTTCTCTGAAATGCTTTTTACTAAATTTGGTCTACCAATTCCCGGATCAACAATCACCGCTTCCTGCCCTGCTTCGGTGGCTAGAATCCAACAATTTGTTTCAAAATATGGGGCGACTACTCGATCGATAAGCATCCATCACCCCTATCCATCATCTGTAATTTGTGTTCAGATTTCCCTAATCCAGGTGCTTAGGTTATCTTTTACCAGCACCAAGCCCAGTAATCAAAGCACAAACGATTACTCGCCCCCCTATAACGGAATCTGTAAACACAGAAACCGCGCAACGAAAGGTAAGAACTATGGATAATGTAAACACACCAATCCTTTCTAGCACCGGGGCTGCAGCTGCACTAATAGGTGATCCAGCAAAATTTGGCCGAGTCGGCGAAGATGGCACTGTCTATGTAATAACCCCCACTGGAGATAGAGCTGTCGGCTCATACCCTGGAAAAAGCGCAGAAGAAGCACTTGCATACTTTGTTAAAAAATTTGAAATGGCAGCATCTGAGGTTGCCCTGCTTGCAGCAAGAATTAGATCAGGTGCGATGGTTCCTAGTGATGCGCATGAAGCTGTAAATAAACTCCGAACACAAATAACTGAATTAAATGGCGTTGGTGACCTGGTTAACCTATCTCAATCACTTGAAAAGATTCCAGCATTAATTACTGAACATGAAGGCGCATACCAAGCACGTAAGGCTGCGCAAGCTGCTGAACGTGAGGCGAGAAAAGCTGAAGCAACTTTAGTTAAAGAAAAGATTGTTTCTGAGGCTGAATCACTTGTTGACTCAGTAGCATGGAAGGTAACCACAGCCAGACTGAAAGTGCTGCTTGAAGATTGGAAAAAAGCACCGCGCCTTGATAAAAAAGTTGATGCCGCCCTTTGGAAGAGATTCTCCTCCTCTAGAAATAAATTTGATAAGCGACGTCGTACACATTTTGCAAATCTTGCAATTGAACAAAAGGAGGTTGCTAGTACCAAAGAGGTAATTGTTAAAGAGGCTGAATCTCTTGCTAACTCAAAAGAGTGGCTCAATACTGCCAAACGTTTCAAAGCATTAATGGATCAATGGAAGGCATCTGGTCGTGGAAAGAAATCTACCGATACCGCACTTTGGAGCAGGTTTAAGGCAGCTCAAGATACTTTCTTTGCCGCAAAGAATGCTGATATGGAAAAGCGCAAAGGATCAATGTCTGAAAACCTTACTAAGCGCGAGGCATTGATTATTGAGTTTGAAGCACTTCTACCGATATCAGATTTCAAATCTGCCAAGAAAAAGTTTTATGACCTTATGGGTAAGTGGCAAAAAATTGGAATGACGGATCGTAAAAAGCGAGAAGCATTTGAAAAGCGAATTAAGAAAGTAGAGGAAGAAATATCTGAACTTGAGAGAAATTATCAACGAAAGAGTGATCCAAGCGCTAAAGCGCAAGCAAATAAAGTTGTGCAAGGATTGCAGGAAGCAATTGAAAATTATGAAAAACAAGCAGCAAAAGCTGAGGCTGCTGGGCAAAGCGCGAAGGCAATGTTAGCTCGAGAGGCTGCAGCCGCTCGTAGAGATTGGCTTGAGCAAGCGCAAAAAGGTTTAACTGAATTTACAAGCTAGTTGTTAAATACCCTGTCTACATCATAAACGCCTTCAATATTTCGAACAGCTGCCATTACGGCATCTAGATGTGATGCGTCAGCCATTTCGAATGAGAATTTACAAATAGCTGTTTGATCCTTATTTGTCACTACCGAAGCACTTAATATGTTTACATGCTGATCAGATAAGGATTTAGTAACATCAGAGAGTAATCGCGCACGATCAAGCGCTTGCACTTGGATGTTGACTAGGAAGGTGCTTTTCGCTGAAAGGTTCCACTTAACACCAATTAGGCGATCGCCTTGATGAATCTTTAGGTCAACAATATTTATGCAGTCAGCTCGGTGAACTGAGACTCCGCTACCTCTAGTAATAAAGCCTGTAATCTCATCTCCAGGTACCGGGGCGCAACATCTAGCCAGTTTTACCAGTACATCCGCTGCCCCCTCAACATCAATTCCAGAGACACTCTTTCGCTCCCGTTTAACAGGATTGATTAACGGAGTTAAGTCATTTTCAGGGTGCGCATCAGTAGTTCCTAGTAGAACCATTAACTTTTCAATAATTGAATGGGCTGAAACATGACCATTACCTACTGCTTCATACATACTTTCAATATCCTCGTACCTAAGTTCATGCGCTAACTCAAGAAGTGCATGCCCACCTAAAATCTTCTGTAGTGGTAAACCGGCTTTTCGCATTTGTCTAGCTATTGACTCTTGCCC
>Ga0214919_10003699_pt1 | contig 22873 bp, 14 predicted proteins | sample LL1503_MetaG_FD_177994 | JGI IMG/M metagenome (GOLD analysis project Ga0214919, IMG submission 177994) | Freshwater microbial communities from Lake Lanier, Atlanta, Georgia, United States - LL-1503 | ecosystem: Environmental > Aquatic > Freshwater > Lake | place: USA: Georgia | collected... | reverse complement strand
TATTATTAATACCCTATATCGCAACTTGAACGTGACCCCTATCTCCTTTTCTTCTTTCTTTTTGTCTTTAAGGGGTCGCAAAAGTACATATCCTTTTCTTATTCTCCAAATATATTTTTATTTATTTTAAAGAAAAATTGGAATTAAATAATTGACCCTGCATTTTTTTAAAATTTTTATCGAAAAATCATCGAAATCAAACTAAAAAATTAGGTTTTTATTCGTAATTTCTATAAATTAAAACAAATAATTAGCTAAAATAAAATGATAACTTTGACAAAGAAATTTTGAAAAATAAAATTGAACAATAAGGCTGAGCTTGAAACTAAATCAAAAGAATGTTAACATATGTCTGGAATAAATAAAGTAATATTAATAGGGCATTTGGGTAAAGACCCAGAAATTAAATATTTAGAAGGTAATATTGCTAAATTAAGTTTTAGCCTGGCAACCTCTGAAATTTTTAAAGATAAAAACGGTAATAAATCAGAACATGTTGAGTGGCACAACCTTGTTTTTTGGCGAAATTTAGCTGAAAACGGAAACAAAATATTAAAAAAAGGCATGCAAATTTATGTTGAAGGGAAATTAAAGACAAGAGAATGGATAGATAGAGAAGGTATTAAGAAAAATATTACTGAAATTATTGGAGAAACATTTGTACTTCTACAAAAAAAAGAACTCGATAATTCTAATACCAACTTTTTTAATTCTAACGATGATCCTGACCTTGATAGCAAAGGACTGCCTTATTAACAAGCTGATTGTAAAATTAAAAAAACAGATTACAGATAAACTATTCGAATTATATACTTTTGAAAATATATAACATGCGTTTTTTTTCAAAAATCATATTTTTTATTTTTTGTTCAACTATTTTATTGTTTCTGTATTCATGCAACGAAGATGAGCCCGTTTTTTCGCCCAAACCAAAAGGTTATTTTAGAATAGCATTTCCCGAAAAAAAATACAGACTATACGATAGCCTTTGTCCTTATCAGTTTGAGATACCAACCTATTCTAAAATAGTACTCGACAAGCATAAAGATGCGGAGCCCTGTTGGCTAAATTTAGAGTTTCCGAAATTTAATGCCACCATTTATTTGAGTTATAAAACGCTTAAAAAAGACAGTGATATAATTCGAAATTTAGAAAACTCACATTACTTTGCAAATAAACATCAAGTAAAAGCAACAGGTTTAGAAGAAATTCCTATTATTAGAGACAGTGCAAAAGTATATGGCTTATTATTTAATATTTCAGGAAATACAGCCTCTTCGCTTCAATTTTATTTAACCGATAGTACCAAACATTTTTTGCGCGGTTCGCTTTATTTTAATTGCATTCCTAATAGCGATTCTTTAAAAATTGTAATTGATTTTTTAAAAATAGACCTGTTGCATTTAATTAAAACAACTCGTTGGAAAAAAGAATAACACGCTCTCTAATTAGAAACCATTAAGGTGCCGTTAGCTGTATTAAAATTTGTTGCATAAATTCGTAATGGCCACTGAGCTGGCCCTTGAATAACTTCTCCATCAAATAATCTCCATCGAGAATTACTTATCGTATCCTGAAGTGTAAAATTATCACTCATTACTTTTACTCTTGCATTAATATTATTTGGCAAATAAGAAGATGTGCGTTCAAGTGCAATAAATTCTTCTTGAGATTTACGGTAAATTACAATCCCATTAATTCCTCCATCAAAATAAGCCCAGCCTCCAATAGATTGTAATCTAAAATTAAGCGGGTTATCTGGATATACGATCAAATTAACCGGAACAGAAGCTACTGGATTGGATGAATTTACAGTTTGTTTTTTACAAGATGCTGTTGAAATAATAAACAAAAAAAGTATTACAATTTTTTTTAAATTCGTACACATAAAATTATAGCTTTTTCAAATATAATATCCTTAATTCGTATCGCGTTAATAATAGCTAAAATAAAAAAAGGATTTATTTTGTAATTAACAAAAACACTAAATTTATAACTTAATCAAATTTACAAAAAAATTGTGTCAAGCCAAAATGAACAAGATATAGAAAAGGATATATCTAAAAACAAACCTTTAGTGCCTTTATATTATGCATTAGTATTAGCTTGCGGCATAATCATCGGATATTTTTTTACATTCAACTCTAATTTCACCTCATCAAGTGCATCGCTTGAAGATAAAAACTCAAACAATAAAATAAATAATTTAATAGAGTATATTAACGAACAATATGTAGATACAATCAATCGAAAACAGCTCGAGAATAAAACTATTACCTCTATGCTAAAAAGTTTAGATCCTCACAGTGATTTTATACCTGCAGAAGAATTAACTGCTGTTAACGAGCCGCTTGAAGGCAATTTTGATGGCATAGGAGTTGAGTTTAATATTATTGAAGATACTATAAGGGTTGTTAATCCAATTATAGATGGGCCTAGCGAAAAAATTGGCATTAAATCGGGAGATAAACTAATTAAAGTAAACGGAAAAACGGTGGCCGGAATTAAAATTACGAATAAACAAGTATTTGAAAAATTACGAGGCAAAAGTGGTAGTGTAGTTAATGTAAGTTTAATGAGATCGGGAATAAACAAAGCTCTTGATTATAAAATTATTAGAGGGCAAATTCCTATTTATAGCATTGATATTGCATACATTGTTAAGCCAACCATTGGATATATTAAAATAAGCAGATTTGCCAGCACCACTTATGATGAATTCATAAAAGCCTTTAATATGCTAAATAAAAAAGGGATGACAAAATTGATTTTAGATTTACGCGGAAATGGTGGCGGTTTTTTAAATACTGCCGTTAGTTTAGCTGATGAATTTTTAATTAATGGCTTACAAATTGTTTATACTCAAGGCAAAGCTCATCCAAAAAAAATATACTCGGCTACTTCGAGAGGTGGTTTTGAAAAAAATAAATTAGTTGTTTTAATTGATGAAGGAAGTGCGAGCGCTAGTGAAATTGTTGCTGGAGCTCTTCAAGATAATGATCGCGCAACCATAATTGGCCGTCGTAGCTTTGGTAAAGGATTGGTGCAAGATCAAATTGATTTACCTGATGGTTCGGCCATTAGATTAACAATTGCTCGTTATTATACGCCTACTGGCAGATGTATTCAAAAACCATACAACAAAACTATTGATGATTATAATAATGAAGAATACGACCGTTATGAAAATGGAGAATTATATCACGCCGATAGCATAAAAACAGATAAAACCAAACAATACAAAACGCCCGAAGGTAAAACCGTTTATGGTGGTGGTGGAATTATGCCAGATATATTTATTCCACTGGATACCGTTAAATACAATCCTTTAATTAATAAATTATTTAATTATGGCGTTTTAAACTCTTTTGCCTTTGAGTACACTGATTATAATCGCGTGCTTTTTTTTAAAAAATATAAAACGGCTCCAGAATTTATTTCTAATTTTAAATTAGGCGAACCCGAAATTGATGCCTTTAAAAAATACTTAATCACAAAAAAAATAACCAACATTTTTTTTAATGGAAAAGAAAAAGGATTTAATCAAATTTTAAAAGCCTTGATTGGAAGAAATTTATTCGACAAAGATGCCTACTACCCCATTTTAAACGAAAATGATACGGCTATTTTAAAAGCAGTAGAGGTTTTAAATAAAAAATAATTTTTATACCTTGTTAAAAATTTAAGCTTTAATCAACATTATTAAATAAAAAAAAGCGAAGAAATAATAATTTCTTCGCCTAAATATAAATGTTTAACAATAGAACCTTAAATCTATTATTACAAGAATTAAGCTAACTTAACGTTAACAGCGTTTAAGCCTTTTTTACCTTCTTGTACATCAAAAGTTACATTATCATTCTCGCGAATGTCTTCTTGTAAACCTGATGCATGAACAAAAATTTCTTGTCCATTGTCTTCTTTAATAAATCCAAAGCCCTTAGCTTCGTTAAAAAATTTTACTACTCCGTTTTTCATTTTTTTGTTTTTTTAGTCTTAATGTTGATTAAGACGGTTATTAATTGTTTGTTTTTTTAATTATGCTAACTTAACGTTAACTGCGTTTAAGCCTTTTTTACCTTCTTGTACATCAAAGGTAACATTATCATTCTCGCGAATGTTATCTTGTAAGCCTGAAGCGTGAACAAAAATTTCTTGTCCGTTATCTTCTTTAATAAATCCAAAGCCTTTGGCTTCGTTGTAAAATTTTACTACTCCGTTTTTCATGTTGTTTTTTTTTGTCTCAATTTTGGTTAAGACGGTTATTTATTTATTTTTTGTGTATCTGATTAATTAAATGGATGAGTAGATACAACCTCAATATTTGTTTTTATTAATTTGTTAATGTCTTTTAAATACGTTAATTCGTCGTGTGCACAAAAAGACAAAGCAACGCCGCTTAATCCGGCTCTACCAGTTCTTCCAATGCGATGCACGTATGTTTCTGCTTGTTCAGGAATTTCATAATTAATTACATGCGATAATTTATCTACATCTATTCCTCTGGAAGCAATATCGGTTGCAACTAAAATACGAATTGTTCTATTTTTAAATCCTTTTAATGCTCTTTCGCGCGCGCCTTGAGATTTATTGCCATGAATAGCTTCGGCAGAAACTCCAATACTATTTAAATCTTTAGCTACCTTATCGGCACCACGTTTAGTTCGTGTAAAAACTAGGGCGTGTTCAATTTTACTATTATTTAAAACGTGTTTTAGCAACAAGCGTTTATTTTCTTTTTTTACATAATAAACTGATTGCGTAACCAAAGAAGCGGTTGAAGAAATTGGCGAAACGGCAACACTAACTGGATTATTTAAGATGGTATTTGCCAGTTTCATAATAGAAGGAGCGGCAGTTGCAGAAAAAAATAAAGTTTGTCGTTTAACAGGAATTTTTGCGATTATTTTTTTTATATCATTAATAAATCCCATGTCTAACATTCGATCAGCCTCATCAAGCACAAAATACTCTACTTGATTTAATTTAATAAACCCTTGATTCATTAAATCTAATAATCTACCAGGAGTAGCCACTAAAACATCTACGCCTCTTCTTAAATTATTAACTTGAGGCCCTTGCGAAACGCCACCAAAAATAGTACAATGTGAAATACCTAAATTTTTGCCGTAAGCTAAAAAATTATCACTTATTTGAGAAGCCAATTCGCGAGTTGGGGCAAGAATTAAGGCTTTGATTACACGAGATTTGTTGCTTTCTTTTTTAGCATCTAATAATTGTAAAATTGGCAATGCGAAAGCTGCTGTTTTGCCAGTACCAGTTTGTGCGCAACCAAAAACATCTTTACCATCTAATACATGAGGGATAGCTTGTTCTTGAATTGGTGTGGGTTCGGTGTACCCTTTTTTTTCGAGTGCCATAACTAGTGGCTTAATAAGTCTTAAGTTTGAAAATGTCATTAATTGTTTTAATTCGTTTATATTTTTTTTACACGTGAATCTTGTTCACATTTATTGTGTTAATCTAAGAAAAGTGTAAAATTTTTCGAATTGCAATTAAGGTGTTACAAACTGAGAGATATACAATCTTCTAAAGAAGAAGCACAAATATAAACAACTTATTAACAAATAACTAATTTATTTTGAAAAAGAACGTTAATTTAAAATTTACAAATATGATCATTCGATAGTAATTCGATTATATTTAATTGATAATAAGAATTTTAGCTCGAAATGGGTTAGGGACCTCATTAAATTTTTGTATCGAGAACTCATTAAAACCAACTTCTCGATAAAATTTAAAAAAAGCAAATACAACGAAGCGACAGTGGCAGTTCGTTAAAAAATTCTGCCTCTTTGAATTTTTGTATCGAGAACGCTGATTACTTTCGGAAGTTTACCATCGACTTGGCATAAAAATTATTAAACAATAATTATACTTGTTTTTATAGATCTGTTAACAAAATATTATTTTTAATATAAATAAGAATATTACTAAAAATAGCTGAGGCTATACTATTGTTAGTAAATTTGCACATGGCTGAATTGATTTGCGATAATAAAACATTAAAGGAATTAGGATTTCCAAGCATCATAACATACTTAGAAAAATATGCAGTTGGCCCAACTGCTAAACAAAGCATACAAGATCTTCGTCCAACAAATAATACAAAAGAACTTTTATATAGCCTAAAAGCCGTTCAGGAAATTGTTAATATAAAAAGGGCTAGCATAATTTTTCCTCAAGTAGATTTTGAGGAAATTACGCAGGAAATTCAATTACTGGCAATTACGGATGCCGTTTTACCTGCAGAAAGTTTTTTTAGAATTTTGAATACATCGGAATTAATTAATGAAATACTTCAATTCTTCGAATTAAATACTGGAAAATACCATATAGTTAAATCAATTTTTAAGAACTGCACATTTAATAAAGAGATAAGTAATAGTATTAATAAGGTTCTCGATAGCGGGGGAATTGTTAAAGATAATGCTTCAACTGATTTAGCTCTCATTCGCCAAAAAATAAAGTCCTTAAAAGTACAAATCAACAAAAATTTTGAACGCGAACTCAAAAAATGGAGTAAAGAAAATATATTGGGAGAAACCTTTGAAACATTTATAAACCAACGCAGAGTCCTGACTGTTCAATCAACTTATAAAAGAAAAGTAGCTGGAAGTTTTTTGGGATCCAGTAAAACAGGAAGCCTTAGTTATGTTGAACCCCAAGCTAATTTGGCGCTGAATCAGCAACTTGATTGGCTCATTGACGATGAAATTAAAGAAATTCGTAAAATTTTGCAGCAACTTACAAGAGAAATAAGTTATCATTTACCACTTATAAATGCATATCATACAGCCCTTTGCAACTATGATTTTACTAATGCAAAAGCCAAACTGGCCATTGAAATGAATGCTTGCCTTCCCACTATTGAGTTAACACCTCAAATTAAATGGAACAGTGCCTTTCACCCTATTCTTCGAAAAAATAATCAAATTCTTAATAAAACTACCCTTCCACAGGATATTGTATTGGATACTAATAAAAGAATATTGGTAATTTCTGGTCCAAATGCGGGTGGAAAAAGTATTACACTCAAAACTGTTGGATTACTGCAGGTTATGCTGCAATCGGGATTATTAATCCCTGTTGATTTGAATAGCAAGGCAAGTTTTTTTAATGAAATTTTATCTGATATTGGCGATAATCAATCAATCGATAATGAATTAAGTACATATACGTATCGATTAAAAAGAATAAATCATTTTATTCAGATTGCAACCAATCAAAGTTTGTTTCTTTTAGATGAATTCGGTTCAGGTTCTGACCCGGATTTGGGCGGCGCAATAGCTGAAGTGTTTTTTGAATCTTTGTATGAAAAGGAGTGTTTTAGTGTAATTACAACACACTATACTAATATAAAAATTAAAGCTAACCAACTTGAAAAGGCAATAAATGGGTGTATGTTATTTGATGTTTCCACATTGAGGCCATTATTTCAACTATCAATTGGACAACCAGGTAGTTCGTTTACTTTTGAAATTGCAAAGATTGTTGGAATAAGTGATAAAATTATCAAAAAAGCCATAGATTCATTAGGTGATAATAAAATACGTTTCGATGAATTATTAAGTAGCTTACAAAAAGATAAAAACGAAATTGAAGAGCTGATCAGTAAAAAACTTTTAGCTGAAAAAAAATTAAAAGAGACCGTCACATTCTATGAATCAATGAATGAAAAATTAAATCACCGTTTACAGGTTACAAATAATTCCAATGAAGATAGAACCAAGCAACTTTACTTAGGAAAAAAGCTTCAAGTATTTATTGAAAGATTTAATAGCAAATCAAAAAAAAATAGCGTTAACGACCAACTGATGGAAGAAATTAAGCGAATAATTATTATAGAAAAGTCGAAACAAAGCTCAAAAATAATTACACACGTGAAGAACAAAAGTGAAGATAAGCCAATGAGCGAAAAACAAATTGAAGAACTAAAAGTACTAGATAAAATTAAAATCGGTTCTAAAGTAAGTATTGTTTCTACGCGGCAAATCGGTATTGTAGATAGAATAAAGGGCGATGATGTTTATCTAGAAATTGGAAATATCAAAATGAAAATCAAGAAGTCTAAATTATTACTTCTTGATTAGTTAAATAATTTTATTATACTAAATTTTTAATAGAAAAATGGTACCATTGTATTTTATCTAATATCAACCTCATCAACAAAAATAAAGGCCTCACCGCCTCTACCTTGATGCCAATCAGGTAATTTTCCGTAATTTTTAGCAATAATCTTTATATATCGAGTTGTAACTGGTTTAGGGAATTGTTTTTTAAATTTCGCGATTTTTACTTCATTGTCTGTCGGTTGATACTGATTATCAAGTCCATCAATTAGGGTAAATACTTTATTATCATTTGAACTATAAAAATTAACGCGTTCAGGAAAAAGTATCCAAGAACGAGAATCTTGTAAAAATCCCAAAATAAAAGAGCTCACTAATTTATTTTCTTTAAAATCAATTACGCACTCAAAATCTTGGCCTTGATATCCTAACCAATTACCCTTTCTCCAATCAACATCTCCATAAATTCCATCAATTAATGATTGATCTCCTTCGGAACTATATTGTGAATTAGCTTTTGAACTAATAGTAATATCATAATTATATTTTAATTTATAAAAATTAGCGGTAGTTGTTATGCTGCTATCTGAATCTGAAAATAATTTTGCTTTTACAAAACAATTGGTATCTATCAAAAATGATTTATTATACACTTTAGAATTATAATTTGGTTCTGAACCGTCGACCGTATAAACTAATTTATTAGCAGAAGTATTAATTTTAGATATAGAAATTTCTAATTGATTTTTAAATACTTGAGAAACTGAATTAATAATAGGTGCAGGGATAATAGAGGGACCGAATTGATTTGAAGATGGAAAAGTAGAAGCACTTTTACCAAAATTTGATTTTACATCTTTTGATTCAGAAAAAATAAAATCTAAATTTCCTCCATTGGTAATTGCAAAATAATTTAATTCGGTACTTAATGTTTTTTGATTATTTAGTTTAATTAATTCTATTTGAGATTTATTTTGATTTTGATTAGAAGTAATTGTAAAAATTTTTCCGTTTTCTAAATTAATTTTAATTTTATTAAAAATAGGTGCGCCAGTTACAAATTGAGGAGAGCCCGGACAAAAAGGATAAAAACCTAAAGCACTAAAAACATACCATGCGCTCATTTGACCGCAATCTTCATTTCCTATTAAGCCATTAGGAGAATTTTGATAAAAATTAGTACAAATTTGTTGAACCATTGAAATTGTTTTATTAGGCTTTCCAACAAAATCGTATAAATAAGCCATGTGATGACTTGGCTCATTACCATGAGCATATTGACCAATAAGACCAGTAACATCGGCTTGTTCTCTTCCAGAAGTTTTATCTTTAGTCGTAAATAATTGGTCGAGTTTATTTTCAAAATTTGTTAAACTACCATGTAATTGAATTAATCCAGAAATATCGTGTGGAACGTAAAAAGAATATTGCCAACTATTTCCCTCTGTAAAATGATTATTTATTTCGTTAGGAGAAAAAGGAGATAGCCAGTTGCCATTTTTTCTTGGTCGCATATTTCCCGTTGAAACATCAAATAAATTTTTGTAAGATTGGGCACGTTTAAGATATAAAGATACATCTTGTTGTTTATTTAATTTTTGAGCTATTTGAGCGATGCACCAATTATCATAAGCATATTCTAAGGATTTACTCACACTTTCTCCTTCATCAGAAATTTCTAAATAACCTTTTTTATTAAAAATAGGTGTTCCAAAAGCAAAATAATTAGAAGCTGCTTTAACAGACTCATACATTTTATTTACATCAAAATTATTTATGCCTTTAAAGAAAGCATCTGCAATAACAGAAACCGAGTGAAACCCAATCATACAATCAGTTTCGTTGGACGATAGTTCCCACATGGGTAATCTGCCGGACTGCTCGTGTTGTTTTAAAAAAGATTGAATAAAATCTGACGTTCTATTTCTTTCAATAACAGTAAATAAAGGATGTAAAGCTCTATAGGTATCCCAAAGCGAAAAAACGGAATAATTAGTGAAGCCCTGTGCTAAATGAGGCTGATTATCTCTTCCCCGATAATTACTATCAACATCCATACTTAAGGAAGGATGAATAAAACAATGATATAGCGAAGTATAAAATGTTGTTAATTTATCTGAGCTTTGATTTTTGGTATCGATTTCAATTTTTTGAAGCTGTTTGTTCCAGATGGATGAAGCTTCTTGCTTATACTTTTCAAAGTCCCAGTGAGAGGCCTCGGCCTGCATATTTTTCATTGCACCCTCAATACTTAAAGGTGAAATAGCAACTTTTACCTGTAGTTGTTTTGATTCTTTTAAACTAAAAGTAAAAAAAGCACCCTCTATTCTATCGTTGGGTTGAGAATGATTTGGATAAAATTTATTATCTCTAGCTAATTCAATATTAGTAAACCGCACAGAGAATTTCATAACAAAATAAACATACTGTTCTTTAGCCCATGCTTCGCTTGTTCTAAAACCACCAATAGTAGAATCATTAATAACTTTTATATTACAAAATAAAGTTTTATCGCGGTGTAATAAATCTAAAACTAAATTAACTTCACCTAAATTAGGGAAAGAATAGCGATGAAGCCCAACTCTTGGCGTAACAGTTAGCTCTGATTTAATTTTGTGTTTATTCAACACGACTTGATAATAACCAGCAGACGCTTTTTCGGTATTGTGTGAAAAAGTAGATGAGTACTCTTTATTATTTAAAGTAGGCTTGCTAATAGTTGGCATAATTAAAACATCTCCCCAATCTGAGCAGCCTGTGCCACTTAAATGGGTGTGAGAAAATCCATAAATTAAAGTATCGCTATAATGATATCCACTACAACCATCCCAACTTCCATCAACTCGAGTGTCAGGACTTAACTGCACCATACCAAAAGGTAAAACAGCACCAGGAAAAGTATGCCCATGTCCTCCAGTACCAATAAATGGATTTACGTGTTGAACATAATTTATTTGACTAAAACTAAAAATAGAACTAAGTAAAATAAAAAAAATAAAAAAAGGTTTTTTAAATAAAGAGTAACAAAAATGTTGATTGTAAGGTAAAATCATAAAATATTTTTTTTATTAAAGTTATAAATTATTAAGTGAAATTGCTTTTAAATTAATAGATAATTTAGGTTTATGAGATTGAATTACTTTTACCAACTTTATTTTTCCATATTCTAAATCAAAATAATTATCATCTAAAATTACATTTTGATTTTGATCATACAAATAAAGGTCTTTAATAAATTCATTTGCACTTATTTGAAATGTATTTGAATTAATTTTTTTAATAACAATTTCTGCCTTTTTGAAGTTATTTGTTTTGGGTTGAGAGAAAAAATAATTAGTTGAAGACATGATTTTTTGGTTTTGAACAATTTCAGCTTTAAAATAACTGCTAGTCGAGTCAAAATAAGGCAATTCGTTTTTAGAAATAAAAGTATGATTTACATGAGAATTGTTTAACTCTTTTGAAAATGATTTTTGCCATATTAATTCAGATTTAAAGTTTAAAATTTGTAAATTCAAAGTTACTTTAAAATCTTTTAAAGAATCGCTAAGACAGGATATTTTATAATAAACTTGTTGCTCAGAAATTGAAACCAGTTGGGTATTAAATAATTTTTTTAAAGAATAAAAAACTGCTTTAGGCTGTCCAAAATAATCTATTGCACTCCAAGAAGAACCTGGCCAACAATCGTTTAATTGCCAAAACAAAGTGCCCATGCAGCGAGGTTTATTTATTCGGTGAGCCTCAATTGCTTTTTTCATGCCATCGCGTTGTACTAATTGCGAAACATAAATATAATCTTGAAAATTTTGAGGGGTTTTGTAAGAATAATCTAAATAAGTTTGAATAGTTTGGAAACCAGTTTTATGTTTTTGATGAGCTTTAACAGATAAAGAATTTAAATTTAATTGGCTTGAATCACAAAAAGTTTTAAAAGTAGATAAGTTTGGCAAAGATTGAAAACCATATTCGCTCATAAACCGACCAACTTTTTTTTGATAAACATCAAAAGGCTCCATGCCCCACCAAACTCCCCAATAGTGTGAATCGCCTTGCTTTAAACTTTCGGCATGACCCCATCCAATAAAAGGAGATGAATTACAATAAGGTGTTTGCTTATTAAAATCCTTTATATATTCAGGAATAATTGAATGAAATAATTTTTGATAGTCATTCCAAATAACTATTGAATCTGTTTTTGTATAATTAAATTGTTTTTGCCATCCCCAATTATGCCACGCTTCATTTATTTCGTTATTTCCGCACCACAAGGCTAAACATGGATGATTTCGTAATCGAATGACTTGCTCTTTAATTTCTTCTTTAACATTATTAATAAATTTTATATCTCCAGGATACATGGCACAAGCAAACATAAAATCTTGCCAAACTAAAATTCCATTTTCGTCACAAGCTTGATAAAAATCATCATCGGCATAAACACCTCCACCCCATATTCGAAGCATGTTAAAATGAGAATTTTTGTATAATGTTACATCATTTAATAACTCAACTTTACTTTTTTGTTTTAAAAAAATATCAGAAGGGATATAATTCGCACCTTTCATAAAAACAGGAACATTATTTAATTTAAAATAAAAAGAAGTTCCGATAGAATCGGGCAAATTAATTAATTCGATGGTTCGTATACCAATAGGCATTTTTACTGTAGATATTATTTTAATTGAATTAAGTAATTTGCAAGATAATTGATATAAATATGGATCACCCAATCCATTGCTCCACCATAACTTTGGTTTTTTTATTTTTAATGTTAAGGTATCTATATTAATTCCTTTTTTTAAAACTATAGATTTTGAATAATTAATGGATTGATTTTTAATTGAGTGATCAGACAATTGATCGATATTATATTTGAATAGGCCAACCGTGTCAGACAAAGTTTCGATAACAACATCTACACTAGCTGATGAATCGCTTATACTTTTAACTAAATAATGCCAAGAATTAATTTTAGGTCCGCTCCAAGCAATTAATTTAATTGGCTTCCAAATACCGCAACCAACAAAACGCGGACCAAAATCCCAACCATATTGAAATTGAGCCTTTCTGGTAAATACTCTTTCGCCCTCAGGTAAAGTATAGCTTAATTGTTTGGCTTCTATTTTCCCTTTATTTACTGAAGATTCAAAAAAAATACGTAAAGTATTATCTCCAACATGTAATTTACTTTTTACATCAATTTTCCATGATCGAAACATGTTATTGGCTTGAAGAATTAACGAATCATTTAAAAAAACGGAAGCATAAGTATCTAATCCATCAAAAACTAATTCAATACATTTGTTTTTAAGAATCGAAGAATCACAGGTAAAATATGTTTTATATTCCCAATCTTCATTTTCAACCCATTGAACCTTCTTTTCATTATCTGAATAAAAAGGATCAGGAATTAATTTATTCGAAAACAAATCATTAAACACATTTCCAGGAACAGTTGCGTTATAATAGGTTTGAGATGATTTTTGTTTGAACTGCCAAGAAGAATTCAAAAACATTTCTTTTATTTGAGAATAAAAAAAACAATAATTAAAAATAAAAATAAAAAAATAAATACTACGCTTATTCATGAATCAAAAGAATTTGTTTCATTTTTTTTATTTCGTTAGAATCACAAAATTCATGATTATTTGAAAAAGCCGCTGAATGGAACTCAGAACATTTTGTATACAAAGAGATATCATTTAAATTTTCAGCACGAATACCACCTCCAGGCATTATTTTAATTTGATTGCCAAATTTAAGTTGTATTTTTTTGATGTTTTCTTTTCCAATAATAGCAGAGGATTTGGCTCCTGAAGTTAAAACTCTATGAAAGCCTAAATCAATTAAGGTTTGAATTGAATCTTCAAAATTTTTACATTCATCAATTGCTCGATGAAAATTTAAGGCCATTGATTTAGCGATAGAAATAAGCTCATTGCATCGTTTTACATCAATCAAACCTTGATTTGTTAAACAACCAAACACAATTCCATTTACATTTTGTTCTTTACAAAAACGAATACTTTGTTTCATCATTTCCATTTCGTCTTCAGAATACTCAAAAGAGCCGCCTCTTGGCCTGATAATTACATGAACTGGAATACGTAATTTTGATTTAACATCTTGAATGGTTTGAAAAAAAGGTGTAACACCACCTTCTTTATAATTAGCACACAATTCGATTCTATCTGCTCCCATCTCTTGAGCTATTATCGCAGATTCAAGATTAAAGCAAGCTATTTCAAGTGTTTTACTCATCAGTTTTATAATAAACTTTTTGAATCAAGAAGCTGATTATTAATTTCGGGAGAATAAACCGCATAATTAAATCCTTTCTGTAAACAATATGCACCGTGTTCTCCTTTTTTATTGATTGCAATAAAACCAATTTGTATTTCACTCAGAGGTTTGTTTCTATTTTTTGCACTCAAAATAATTCGTTCAACAGCTTTTTTACATGACTCTTCAGGACTAAACCCCTGACGCATTAATTCGACAACAGTATGACAACCAGCAATACGAATAACTTCTTCGCCATGACCAGTAGCAGTTGCTGCACCAATTTCATTATCTACAAATAAACCTGCACCAATAATAGGCGAATCGCCAACTCTACCGTGCATTTTAAAAGCCATACCACTGGTTGTGCAAGCACCAGATAAATTTCCATTCATATCCATAGCCACCATACCAATTGTATCGTGATTTTCGATATTTACTTTAGGTTTATATTCTGATTTTTTTAACCATTCCTTCCATTCATCTTCCGATTCTTTAATTAACAAATTTTCTTTTTTAAACCCTTGCGATAAAGCAAAATGAAGAGCGCCATCACCAACTAACATCACATGAGGAGTTTTTTCCATTACAGCTCTTGCAACTGAAATTGGATGAACAATATGCTCTAAACAAGCAACAGAGCCAATATTTGAAAAATCATCCATAATACAAGCATCTAAGGTAACTCGTCCATCTCTATCGGGTCTTCCACCATAACCTACACTTCTTTCTTTCGGGTCTGCCTCTGGTATTTTTACACCTGCTTCAACAGCATCTAAAGCTCTGCCTTGAGTAGATAATATTTTCCATGCTTCAGCATTAGCTTCTAACCCAAAACGCCAGGTAGAAATAACAATGGGTTTAATTGTTTTTTTTGAATTAATTGAGATAATTTCGGCAGCTTTATTTTTATTAACTGCAAACAGAGATGCTGTTAATGCTGATAATTTTAAAAATTTTCTTCTATTAAAATTCATATTAATTTATTTTAATTTCATCGCAAAACAACCAAGAATTTTCGCCAGCCCCTGGTTTACCAGAAAGTATTTTACCATAATTTTTTGCGATTATTTTAGCATACATTGCTTTTTGTTTTTTAAAATTAAAACAAGCTACTCTATCCTCTTTAATTTGAGTAGATTTTAAATTTTCGATTTCAGAAAAATTAATTCCATCGTCAGATAAATAGAGAGTAACTTCCAATGGTAAATAAATCCAATTAAGTTCTTCCTTTAAAAATCCGATTTCTATATTACTAATTTCTTGGCTTTTATCAAGAATAATAACAAGTTCAATATCTTGTCCGCTCCATCCTAACCATTGATCATTTATTCTGGGGACTGTGGCCGATTCTCCATTAATCAATGTAAAATAACCGCCGGTATTATAATATTTACTTGGCGGAGTTTTAAAAACAATTGTTTTATTTGTTGCTTTATTAATTTGATATTGTCGAGAAGCAACTTTACCTTTTAATTGACCATTTTTATACAAAGCAGTTTTAATATTAACTTGGCCGTTTAATTCTATTGGTGTATTATATTTAATAGAATTTATATTTGGATCTGATCCATCAAGCGAATAATAAATATCACCAAGACTAGAATTGGCATTAAGTTCAATAAATAATTTTTGTTTATTAATATCGTTTCTAATTTTGTAGTTTATTTGAAACAAAGCTTTTGCATAATTAACTTTTAAGTTATCTAACAGTGTAAAATGTTTTTGTAAACGAATTAAAAAATTAGTTTCGTTTTTATTCTCCTTATGTGTCCACAATACTTCTGAAAGAGCTGCCATTCTTGGCATTGACATATACTCTACTTGCTTTTCGTTTAAAATATACTCTGTCCAAACATTTGCTTGAGCACCCATTATATATTTTTTCTGTTCTTCATTTAATTCTTTTGGAATTGGATTGTATGAATATACTTTTTCTAGCGATGTAAACCCCCCAATTGCCAAAGGTTCGTCTGAAGGTGACGCTTGATAATGATCAAAATAACAATGAGTTCCCGGAGACATAACAACAAAGTGATTATCTTTAGCAGCAGAAATGCCGCCATCTTCGCCACGCCAACTCATTACAGCAGCATTAGGTGCAAGCCCTCCCTCTAAAATTTCATCCCAACCAATAATTTGTTTTCCTTTACTATTTATATATTTTTCTATACGTTTAATAAAATAACTTTGTAATTCGTGTTCATCTTTTAAATTTTCTTTTTTAATAATTGATTGACAGTGTAAGCATTTTTTCCATCTCGTTTTTGGACATTCATCTCCACCAATGTGAATATATTTACCTGGAAATAAAATCATCACTTCATCTAAAACATCTTTTAAAAATTGAAATGTGGAGTCTTTAGTACAAAACACATCTTCAAAAACCCCCCATCCCTTCGCTACTTCTTGAGGTTTACCAGTACAAGACAAAAAAGGATAAGAAGCAATTGCTGCTTGAGAATGGCCTGGCATTTCAATTTCTGGTAAAATAGTAATTTGTCTTTTTTTGGCATAAGCAACCGCATCTTTAATTTCTTCTTGAGTATAATAACCGCCATAATTTATTGTGTCGTAATTACTATCACTATATTTTCCAAACATAGTTCCTTTTCGAAAAGCTCCAATTTGAGTAAGTTTAGGATATTTTTTTATTTCAATTCTCCAGCCCTGATCATCTGTTAAATGCCAATGAAAAACATTTAATTTATATAAGGCCAAAAAATCAATGTAACGTTTAATAAAAGATATTGGAAAAAAATGACGGCTAACATCTAAATGCATCCCTCTCCATTTAAAAGCTGGTTCATCATTTATAATTAAACAAGGTAATTTAATTATGTTAGAAGTTTGATTGTTTATTAATTGAACTAAACTTTGCAAAGCATAAAAAACACCAGCAGTATCGCCTTTAATAGTGATTTTATTAGAATTAATTAATAAGTGATATGATTCATTAATTTGATTTGGATCATTTACACATTCTAATATAACAGAATTTATTTTAGAAGAATCTTTTATGATAATGAGTTCAAATTGATTGTTTTTTTTTAGATAGTCGTTAAAATAATTGATGTGATTTAATAAACGTTTATCATTACAGTAAATAGTTGTTTTTTGGGATAATATAAATTCACCATTTTGTAAGATGCATTTATTTGGCAAAGGAATAATAGGAAGAGTTATCGCTGTTTGAGCAAAATAAAATTTTGTACTTAAAATAAAAAGGTATAAAATAAATTGCTTTATCATTTTAAACACATTATTTAATAGTCACTAATGATTCAAAGTTTGAGTATTACTAGAATCATTAACACCTTGTTTAATTAGAATCTTTTTTACCTTCCATCCATAAAAAGCTAAATAAGCAAAACAAAAAACACCAACAATATAACTACTTTGAATACCAATACTTTCTGAAACAGTTCCCTGCAACCAGCTTATGATTCCACCACCCATAATCATCATAATTAAAAAACTACTTCCTTGACTGGTATGTTTTCCTAAACCACAAACTGCTAGCGTAAAAATACAAGGCCAAAGTGTGCTACAAAAAAGGCCAACACTAGTAAATGCATAAACACTAATCATTCCACTAGTAAACATTCCAGTAAATAATGCAAAAATTCCAAGAGATGAAAAAATCAATAACATTCTTGCAGGATCTCCTTTACTTGCAATATCTGCTACAATTAAAACTAAAATAATTAATCCGTATACATAAAATGGAGCTAAATCGTGTTTTGCAATTGCATTAACTAATAAGAAAACTCCAAATGCCAAGTATGGAGCTAAAAAACGAAGAATTTTTTGTGTATTCATATTATTAGTAAAGGCCTCAACGGCACCAGTCCAACGACCAATCATTAAACTTGCCCAATATAAGGAGATATAAGGAGCTATATCGGCAATGGCAAAACCTAATTTTGATTCCATATAAGCAGGTAAATTACTAGCAGTAGAAACTTCTACACCTACATAAAGAAAAATAGCAATCATTCCCAATACCAGTTGAGGATAATTTAAAGCTGATTTTTTTGAGGATTTTTTTTCATCATTAGATTCTTCAATAGTTTCAGGGTGTTCAGGTAATGAAGAAAATTTTAATAATAAAGCTAAAATAAGAAAAGCAGCACCTAATATTAAATAAGGAATTTTTACACTTTCTATACTAATATCAGTACTTCCACTTGCCGCTGACCCAAAAATTGCAAAACTAACTATTAGTGGTCCAATTGTAGTTCCAAAATTATTAATTCCTCCAGCCATTGTTAAGCGTTGAGATCCAGTTTTTATTGGGCCTAAAGCAATAGCTAATGGATTAGCAACTGTTTGTTGTAAAGAAAAACCTAAGCCTACAGTAAATAAACCGGCAAGCATTAAGGGATAAGAAGAGGTATTAGCTGCTGGATAAAACAATAAAGTGCCCAATGCCGAAATAACTAATCCTAAAGCTAATCCGTTTTTGTAACCAATTTTATTTACTAAATCTTGTTTCATTAATAAAGAAATACCCATATAAATCAATGAACCAACAGTGTAAGAAATATAAAAAGCAATGGATACAAATTGACTTTGACTTTGAGACAAATCAAATGCTTTTTTAAACACTGGAATTAAAATATCGTTGCTCGCTGCAACAAAACCCCAAAAAAAGAATACTGAAATTAATGTGTAAAGGGCCGAATTGTTTGATTTCATAATTAAAAATTTTTAAACGAATATATTTAAATTAAAATTATTATTATTGATTAATATATCTTGTTTATCAACATTTCTATTAGAAATAGTTTAATTTGTTTAATTATCTTTGAAAGTTAAAACTAGTAGAAATTTAAATTCACAAATAAAAAAATCACAAAATGCAATTACTTTCACCAACAAACTTTTCTGATTACGAATTGCTTGATTGTGGCGATTTTGAAAAATTAGAACGATTTGGGAAATATATAAGTATCAGGCCTGAACCTCAAGCAGTATGGCCAAAAATATATAGCAATTCGGAATGGGAAAAAATGGCTCATATTAAATTTATACCAAAATCATCTAGTAGCGGCGAATGGAAAAAATTCAAAGCAATGCCTGATCAATGGACCATTAATTATAATTTAAAAACAAACGAACAAAATAAAAACACCTCACAAAACTTGGTATTTCGACTTGGACTAACCTCATTTAAACATGTTGGTATTTTTCCTGAACAGGCTGTTAACTGGGACAAACTTTATACTTTTTTAAAAAACAAAGAAAAACCTAAATTTTTAAATTTATTTGCATACACTGGCGGAGCGTCAATTGCTGCAAGAGCTTCAGGTGCAGATGTTACGCATGTTGATAGCATTAAACAAGTAGTAAGTTGGGCGAATGAGAACATGCAAAATTCAAACTTAGATAACATTCGCTGGATAGTAGATGATGCTTTAAAATTTGTAAAAAAAGAAATTAGAAGAGGGAATTTTTATCAAAGTATTATTCTTGACCCTCCATCATTTGGGCATGGGCCAAACGGAGAAAAATGGAAATTAGAAGATAACATTGCAGAAATGATTGAAGGCGTTCTTCAATTACTTGATACCAACCAACATCTTTTAATTTTAAATGCATACTCTTTGGGGTTTTCAGCTTTAGTACCTGAAAATCTTTTAAAGCCTTTCGCAAACAAAAATAAATCTGAGTTAAGTATTGGCGAATTATATTTAAATGCGAAAAGTGGCATTAAATTACCACTGGGCGTTTGGGGTAGTTTGCAAAAAAACTAAACTATTATTAAATATTTTTTTATGCTTCAACCTCGGTAACAATACTAGGAAAAATTCGGACATTGTTATTTTCTTCACGGCGAAATTGGTAAGTATATTTATAATGACTCTCTAAACCACTTTTATTAGGTAAACCATTTATCATCATAATATTTCTATTTTTTGCAAAGCGCAATAATTCTTTTAGATAGTGCGATGAAATTTGACCCACCTCATCAATAATACAATGCACTTTAAAATCTTTACTACTTCGGTGACTGGACTCCTTAATAAAAACATGCAATAAAGTAATATAAATAATTGCCTTCACTAAAATGTCAGTACCGGTACTTCCTATACTATCGATCTTATGAGTCCATCCGGTTTCGTTCATGCCTTCTTTAATATTAAATTTTAACTCGAATAAATCTTGCAATCTAATTTCTTCTTGCTCTTGTTCTTTTATAGCGTTTCTTAATTGTTCTAATAATTTAACTGCTTTTCCACTTATTTCTCGTTTTTGTCCAGTTGCAAAATCAGTATTAAATAAGCCTTCATTATAAACAAGGCCATTTTCTTCTCTAAACTCTTGAATGCGTTTTAATAACTTGTATACTTTATTATCTGATTCTTCTAAACGAATTTTAATAAACTCAATTAATTTACTTTCTTCAAATTCTGCTTTTTTAAAATCTTCTGCAATTAAAGAAATAATATGTTGGATCTTATCTTTTTGGCCACTTAGCTCTTTAACTTTAGTTGCAATACTATCAGTTACTAAACCAATTTGAGTTGCAGTTTCAGCAATTGATAATTCAATTTTATTTTCGTTAATAAAAGAACGGAGATTTTGAGCAAACCTTTCATATTCTCCTTGCGATGCATCGTTACGAATAATAAAATTAAAGTGATTATCTATTCTAAATTTACCTGCAAATTCATTAACATATCTTTGAAAGGCGCCATACTCTTCATTAAAATGAGAATCGTTTTTTAATAATTGTGTACACAAATCCAAAATATTGTAATTAGTTCTTTTTGCTTCGGCACGCTCTATAATATCGGAATATTTTGTATAAACAGGGGTTTCTCTGAAATTATTAGTATAAAAATTAATGCCATTATTAAAATTGATTAGTTCTTCGTCAAAAGTTCGCTTTTGCTTATTTAATTCCATTCTTTTTAAATTATACTTAGCCGTAATATCTTCTAATTGAATAGATAAATCATTATTACTTTTAACAAACTCTTCCTTCTTCTGAATCATATCTGGAAGTTTGTCAAAAATTTCTCGTTTATCTTTGAGGTAGTCGCTAATAATTTGAGAGTATTGTTCAATGTCTTTTAATAACAATTGAATCTCTTTCATTTTATCCTCAATAATTTTTATTTGTTTAGAATCAACGCCTTTCTTTTTGAAATTGCTATCTTTTTCTTTGGATAATTGTTCTTCTTTTATTTCAAATTCTTTTACCTGATTTTTCTTTTCTACCTCAATTTTAGATATCTCAGTTTCTTGTTTTTCTTTTAAGTCTTTTAACCGTTCATCATTATAATTTTTTAATTTATCCAACTGTTTATTAAAATCCTCGATTAAATTATTTTTTTTCTTATTAAAAATAGATAATTCTTCTTCAATAATATTTAATCGTTGGCGATTACCAGAAAGTGAATCTTCAATTTCTTTTCCTGCTTTTAAATTCCAATCCTCTAATTCTGCTCCTAATTTTTGTTCTCGTTTGTCAGATAACTCTAATGAATAAGAAAGTACTTTGGAATCTTCTTTCATTTCGCCTAAACTTTTCCCGTATTTGTCAGCAGCTACCATTTTTTCTTCGCTATTGGCCGTTTGAAATTGAGTTAATGATTCCTCTAAATCTCTAATTTGTGCTAATCGTTCATTCTTATCAAACTGATATTCTTCAATAGATTTAGATACAATTTCAACTGGCTCTAAATTTAAACTAATCCCATATAAAGTATCAATAGTTTCTTTTTTTAATTGAGGCGAAATATCTGTTCTAAATAATAATTTCTCATTTACAACCTTACCAATATTTTGATGCCAATTTTTTACATTTTTTTCTAAAAATCCATAAAAAGCGTCGTTTTGAATGTCTAGCTTTTGTTCAATGTCTTTTATTTCGGTTTTGAGATTTATAATTTCAATATTAGTTTGATTAACTCTATTAGTAAGAGCAGTTTTTAATTTAACTTCAATATTTTCCCATTCGCGCTGAATAGTTTGGGCCATATTTTGTTTAATAGCTCGCTCGCTTTTATTTTTATAGCTTACCGCTCTTAACTCTGCTAATTCATTTTCAATATTTTTAATTTCTTGTTCATAAAATCTCGTGCTGCGAATAACTTTTTCTTCGCTCTTCATCTGATTAAATTCAATTTGTTTAGCAGTTGCTTCTGAATTTAATTCAATAAGACTTTCTTCACGTTTTTGTTTTAACTCAGCGTCACGTTTATTAAATTCATTTTTTTGTAATAATTGTAATTCGTTGTAATGATTAAATATTTCGCTGGTTCGTGTATTTATTTTATTAACGTATGCGCTTTTATCATTACGTAATTGTTCGATCAGTGAGGAGTATTTTAATTCTATACTTGCTACATTAGAGGTTAAACTTTCGTATTCGCGTCGAGCTATATTCAATTCAACTACAAGTTTTTCTCTTTCTTGATTTTTTACAACAGCCTCTTCAATATTTTTATCTTTATAATCTTTTAATTTTTTATTTGATTCGC
>Ga0214919_10003698_pt1 | contig 22879 bp, 20 predicted proteins | sample LL1503_MetaG_FD_177994 | JGI IMG/M metagenome (GOLD analysis project Ga0214919, IMG submission 177994) | Freshwater microbial communities from Lake Lanier, Atlanta, Georgia, United States - LL-1503 | ecosystem: Environmental > Aquatic > Freshwater > Lake | place: USA: Georgia | collected... | reverse complement strand
AAAATTCATAAGATTCGACATGTAATTTGGTACGCACACGCATCTAATCCGATTTCTTTAAAAGTAGCAAAAATTTTTACATCTGAGTTTGTAACATCAACTCCCGGTTCATTTCCCTTAAAGTCAGCAAAGGTCACACCTATTGGACAGGGCATTGATCCAAGTAAGTTCTCTCGAAAAATTCTGAATTATCCGATTAAAAATTTGATTCATGTTGGAAGGCTTGAGAAAAGCAAGAATATAGATTTGATCATCGAAACAGTTGCTCAAGTGAGGCAGCAGGGATTCCCGATAACCTTCACCCAAGTAGGTAATGCTTCTTCTAAAAGTGTAAGCGATTATGAATTCGAATGTAAAAAGAAATTTGCTACTTACGTTCAAGAGGGTTGGCTAAATTTTGAACCTACTCTTTCGCATGAAAAAATTCCTGAGGTTTTAAGTAAATCTGATTTGTTTATACATGCATTCCAAGGTTCATTAGACAAGACAACTGTTGAAGCAGTTCTGATGGGTTTGCCTTTAATTTCGATAAACCATGAAGTAAACAATTTTTTTGCAGACCAGTTTGATAATGCATCTCTTACTGAAAGATTACTCTCTATATTAACCTTAGATGAGAGTTCATTAAAAGATTACGTACAAGCCCAAGAGGCGCTAGCAATAAAAAATGGAACTCTCAACGCATTGATTGCTAAATTAGATCAAATTTTAATTTCAGGAAGTGCTTGAAATTAGGGGAAAGTAATTAGCTAAATTTGTTCGTTCACCAGAAGCAATGATGACACCTTCATCTATCCCATCTTGCCATAGCAGTTTCCCAGTGGATAATTTTAAAAAAGTTTCCGCGTTCATTTCAATTACAGCTCGTGGTGTACCCCTTTTATGTACAGGTCCAGCCACGCATTGAATGGCGCTATAAGGCGGTATTCGCACTTCTACTGAATGACCAGGTGCTTTTTTTGCTAATAAATCAAGATACGTTTTTATTTCAACTAGCGTCTCAGGGTCTCTCATTGATTACCCAAACAAGCGAGGCAGAGTTGCACTATTTATTTCTCTCATTTCAGCAATTGAAATAGAGAAAAGATTTTCAAAGTTAATCTCATCTCCCCCGGTTTTGCCCAATTTAGTTGTTGTTATTTCGCAATCAATTGCACGGCCGACAAAGTTATCAACTTGATCTGATTCAATTGCAATCAGGATTCGCCCTGGAGTCTCACTAAATAAGTGAACGAAATGATTTTCTGGAATATTAACTTTGGCTCCAATTTTTGATGCTAAAGCCATCTCCGTAATAGATACTGCTAGGCCACCATCTGATAGATCATGCGCTGCAACAATCTGATCGCGCGCATCTGACATTAATTTTCCAAGTCGCATCTCATGCTTAAGATTTACTTGAGGTGGGAGGCCACCTAAATGCTTTTGCAGATGAGCCCATTCGCCACCGTCAAAATCTTCCCAAGTCTCGCCCAAAAGAATTAACTCTAAACCGGCCTTTTTGTAAGCCAATGGAATCGCATGTCTTACATCGTCTATAACTCCGAGTACGCCAATGACTGGCGTTGGCAAAATAGCAACTGATCCAGTTTGGTTATAGAAAGAAACATTTCCCCCAGTTACTGGAAGTCCCATCTCTAGTGCTCCATCAGCCAATGCTCTAACGCTTTCTGAGAATTGCCACATCACGCCGGGATCTTCAGGGGATCCAAAATTTAAACAATTTGTAATGGCAAGCGGCTTTGCGCCAGATGCAGCAACATTTCGAAATGCTTCAGCAAGTGCCAATTGGGTACCGGTATATGGATCTAAGCGACACCACCTTCCATTTGCATCTGTCGAGACAGCTACACCTAAAAATGTTTCTTCATCTAAACGCACTATTGATGCATCACTTGGAGATGCCGAAATTGTATTTCCTTGAACATACCGATCATATTGTGAAGTAATCCAGCTCTTATCTGCCAAATTGGGTGAGGCCATAAGATCTAAAAGTATTTGGCGAAATTCTGAGCCCGATTTTGGCACTGCTAAAGATTTGGTTGTGTTACTAATTAACGCATCTTGCTCTGCAGGTCGTTTGATTGGGCGGTTATATACCGGCCCGTCGTGAGCAACAGTGCGTGGTGGAACATCAACAATTATTTCGCCATTCCAAGTTATAACTAAGTGCTTTCCATCTGTTACTTCACCTATAACAGTTGATACAACTTCCCACTTCTTACAGATCTCTAGAAAGCGGCTAATTTTTTCCGGAGAAACAACGGCACACATTCTTTCTTGCGATTCACTCATCAAAATTTCTTCGGGAGAAAGATTTGCATCCCGTAATGGAACTTTATCTAATTGGATTAACATGCCACCTGCTCCGGCGGAAGCTAATTCACTTGTTGCACAAGATAATCCGGCGCCACCTAAATCTTGAATTCCGATTACAAGATCTTCAGCAAAAATCTCTAAGCAACATTCGATTAATACTTTTTCAGTGAATGGATCACCAACTTGTACTGCAGGACGTTTTGCTGGTTTTGAACTTCCAAATGTTTCACTCGCAAGAACAGAAACTCCACCAATACCATCTCCACCAGTTTTTGCTCCAAATAGTACAACCAAATTTCCAGTACCTGATGCTTTTGCTAATTTGATTTGATTATGACGCATCACGCCAATGCACAAAGCATTTACCAAAGGGTTGCCTGCATAAGTTTCATCAAAAACAACTTCTCCACCGATTGTAGGAACTCCAATGCAATTTCCATATCCACCAATACCGGCAACAATCCCCGGTAATACTCGCTTTGTATCTGGCGCATCTGCAGGACCAAATCTAAGTGGATCTAAAATCGCTATCGGACGTGCACCCATCGTCAAGATATCGCGAACAATTCCGCCAACTCCCGTTGCTGCCCCTTGATAAGGCTCAATAAATGATGGGTGGTTATGAGATTCAACTTTAAAGGTGACTGCATAACCTTGACCAACATCAACAACGCCGGCATTTTCACCTATTCCAACAAGTAAAACATCGGTTGCTGGCGCTTTCTCGCCAAATTGCCGAAGATGCACCTTAGAAGATTTGTAAGAGCAGTGTTCACTCCACATTACTGAGTACATTGCTAATTCACTTGAGGATGGTCTTCTTCCCAAAATTTCACGAATTCTTTGGTACTCATCTTCTTTCAATCCAAGTTCACGCCAAGGTTGAGTTTGTGCTGGGCTCTTAGCCGCTACCCCAACAGTATCTAACGACATTAGGCATTAACCATTTTCTTCAGAACTGAAGTGAAGAAAGCTAATCCGTCGGTGCTTGGCCCGGTTAGCGAATCAATCGCATGCTCTGGATGAGGCATGATCCCAACAACATTTCCAGCAGCATTTGCAATTCCAGCTATTGCATTGCGTGATCCATTTGGATTTTCACCCATGTATTTAGCGATGATGCGCCCTTCTCCTTCTAATTCAGCGAGAGTCTTGTCATCACACTGAAAAGAACCTTCGCCATTTTTTAGCGGAATAACAATTTTTTCTCCAACTTTAAAATTATTTGTCCAAAGAGTTGTATTGTTCAAAATTTCTAACTCTTGATCTTTACAGTAAAAATGTAAACCTTTATTACGAGTTAGTGCGCCAGGCAACAGATGAGATTCGCATAAGATTTGGAAGCCATTGCAAATACCTAGTACTGGTAATCCATTTTTGGCACCTTCGATTATTGAACTCATTACTGGTGCAAATCTAGCAATTGCGCCACAACGCAAATAATCTCCATATGAAAATCCACCAGGAAGAATTACTGCATCTACTTTCGCTAAATCTTCATCACCATGCCAAAGTGAAACCGATTCTCCTCCGGCAAAACGAACTGCACGTGCGGCATCAAAATCATCCAAAGTTCCAGGGAAGGTAACAACGCCTACCCGCATCTAACGTTCCATTCTTATTTCAAAAATTTCAATTACCGGATTAGCCAATAAAGTTTCGGCCGCTTTTTTTATTTCAGCAATTTCTTTATCAGTAGGTTCGTGCTCAAAAGTTAATTCAAATCGCTTTCCCTGCCGAGTTGAAACCGGGCTGAACGAAAAACCCATTCTTGGAAGCGCATTAGCTATGGCTTGGCCTTGCGGATCAAGAATTTCAGCTTTAAGCATTACATCAATAATTACTTTTACAGTTGAGGCAGATTCGGCGGTCACGGCTCTAATCCTAATCTTCTACCCTTCGAACTTCTCACCAGTGATTGTGAAGTAGGCCTCTAAATATCTTTCCCTGGTCTTTTCGACAATCTCCTCAGGTAATTCTGGCGGAGGACTCGACCGGTCCCATCCAGATGCGGTGAGCCAATCCCTTAGGAACTGCTTATCGTAGGAAAGTTGCGTCGCTCCTGGCTTCCAGCTACTTAATGGCCAAAATCGCGAGGAGTCTGGAGTGAGAACTTCATCGGCGAGATGAATAACTCCATTTTCATCTCTTCCAAATTCAAATTTTGTATCAGCAATGATGATTCCACGTTCACGAGCAAATTTGTTTGCAAAATTGTAAATCATTATTGACCTCGCAGATAATTCGTCGCCAATCTCTTCACCAGTAATTTTCTTTGCCTGTTCCAAAGAAATGTTTTCATCATGATCGCCTACTGCAGCCTTGGTGGCAGGTGTAAAAATTGGTTCTAGCAATTTCGATCCATCTAACAATCCACTTGGTAGTGGTACTCCACATACTTCACTATTTTTTTGATATTCAACCCAACCAGAACCGGCAAGATATCCGCGAACCACACACTCGACTGGGAAGATGGTCAACGGTTTGCAAATGATCGCCCGTCCCTTAACGGCTGCTGGCACTTCACTAGAGATCACATGATGAGCAGTAAAATGACTTAGTTTTTCAAACCAGAAAAGCGAAAGTTTGGTGAGAATTGCGCCTTTATCTGGAATAGATGTTGGCATGATCCAGTCATACGCACTAATCCGATCGGATGCGACTAAAAGAATTTTGCCATTTGTGTCACGGTACAAATCTCGGACTTTCCCACTCTGAAAATGTGTCCAGCCTTGGATTAAATCATGCATTAACGAATTAAACCTGCTTGGTATTTAGCTGCATCTGGATACTTGGCACTAATTTCCTTAATTCGCGAAATAACATTTGCTGTTTGCTCTCTTGCTGCTCCTGTGAACTCCATCGGCGTGGAGAGCAAGCTCTTTAACCCCGCTAAATCAAGTGGCAGAGTGGAATCATTTGCAATACGTTCTAATAAGTCGTTCCCTTTTCCGTCACGCACATTTTTGCTAGCGGCTAGGGAATGAGTCTTTATAGCTTCATGCGCCACTTCCCGACCGACTCCTTTTTTAATTGCAGCCATCAGTATTTTCGTCGTCGCTAAAAACGGTAAATTCCGTTGTAATTCGGCCTCAATAGTATTTTCGAAAATTCCCATATCTGTCAAAACAGTTAATGTGGTTTCTAGTAAACCATCGATAGCAAAAAATGCATCAGGTAATGCGACTCTGCGCACAACGCTGCAGGAAACATCTCCTTCATTCCATTGATTACCAGCTAATTCACTTGTCATAAATGCATATCCGCGTAAAAGAATTACAAATCCATTAATTCTTTCACAAGAACGTGCATTCATTTTATGAGGCATAGCGGATGAGCCAACTTGTCCTTTTGCAAAACCTTCTGTTGCTAATTCAGCACCAGCCATTAAACGTAATGTAGTAGCCATATTTCCCGGTGCGGAAGCAATTTGCAGAAGTGCGGATAAAACATCAAAATCAAATGATCGTGGATAAATTTGCCCGGTTGAGTCAAGCGTTTGTGCAAACCCTAAATGTGCTGCAATTTTGTTATCTAGGTGATTGAGTTTTTCTAAATCTCCACCAAATAAATCTAAAGCATCTTGTGAAGTACCAACTGGGCCCTTTAAGCCTCGCAATGGGTACCTTGCTATTAGATTTTCAAATCTTTCTAGCGCGAATATCAACTCTTCACCAAATGTTGCAAACCGTTTGCCAACAGTAGTGATTTGCGCTGGCACATTATGTGACCTGCCCGCAATTGGTTGATCGATATATTGAAGTGAGCGTTCGCCAAATTTTGCTAAAACTGCAACAGCTTTATCTCTCACTAGTAGAAGAGAGTTTCGAATCTGCATAGCTTCAACGGATTCAGTTAAATCTCTACTAGTCATTCCAGAGTGAATAAGTTCGTGCCCCGCAAGTGCATTGAACTCTTCGATCCGTGCTTTTACATCGTGGCGTGTTACTTTCTCGCGTTGATCAATTGAATTTAAATCCACATTTGTAATTACTTTTTCATAATCTGCAATCGCTTTTTCACTTATAGCTAAACCTAAATCTTGTTGGGCACGCATGACAGCAATCCAAAGCTTGCGTTCAGCAATAATTTTATCTTTCGGGGACCAAATAGATCTCATAGCGTTAGAGGCATATCTAGTGGCTAACGTTGATGCTATTTCCTCATGCATGCCTTTATTGTTCTCCACTTACTCCCCCTTCTCAGCAATCGACGCATTTAGTGCAATATCTTTTCTGTGGTGGCTGCCCTGTAATGAAATTTTACTCAGCGCTAAATATGCACGGTCTCGAGCTTGAGTAAGGTCTGAACCCAGGCCAGTGCAGGTAAGCACTCTTCCACCACTGGATTTCAATGAGCCATCTTCTTCACTGGCACCAGCAACAAATAGTCGAGCATCTTTGTGAAGTGCTTTCTCAACCCCGGTTATTTCACGATCTAATATCGGCTCGGCTGGATACCCTTCAGATGCAAGCACAACCCCAACTGCTACTTTCTCATCCCATTCCAATTCTGGAAATTCTGCTAAATTCCCAGTGGCTGCCGCAAACAACAATTGCGCTAGTGGTGTTTTCAATCTTGGCAGTAACACTTGTGATTCTGGATCTCCAAAGCGTGCATTAAATTCAATTACTCTGATTCCGTTATCGGTTAATGCAAGGCCGGCGTAAAGTAATCCAATAAATGGAGTATTGCGAGCCGCCATCTCTTGAATTGTTGGATTTAAAACTTCTTTTAGAGTCTGTTCAACTATTCCATCTGGAGCCCAATAGAGTGGCGAGTAAGCGCCCATTCCACCAGTATTTGGACCAGCATCTCCATCAAAAGCACGTTTGAAATCTTGCGCAGGTTGCATAGCAATCACTGTTTTTCCATCACTGATTCCAAAAAGCGAAATTTCAGGACCTGATAAATACTCCTCTATAACAACTTTTTCACAAGATAAGGCGTGTGCTAAGGCTACTTCTCGATCATCAGTTACAACTACGCCTTTACCCGCAGCTAATCCATCATCTTTAACAACATATGGTGCACCAAATTTATTTAATGCGGATTCAATTTCACTTTGCTCAGTGCATGTCAAAGATCCTGCAGTTAAAACACCTGCATCAGCCATCACAGACTTGGCAAAAGTTTTAGAACCTTCTAATTGTGCAGCTGCTTCTGACGGACCAAAGCAAGCAATACCAACTCCACGAACTGCATCTGCTGCACCAGTTACTAAAGGTCCTTCCGGGCCGATTACCACTAAATCAATTTCAAGGGTTCTAGCAAGAGTGGCTACAGATAATGGGTTGTTGATATCGAGGGGATGACATGTTGCAATTTTTGCTATCCCAGGATTACCGGGAGAGGCATGTAACTCTGTGGTGACTGGATCGGCTGCGAGAGATTGCGCTAAAGCGTGTTCTCGTGCACCACTTCCAATCAACAGGATTTTCATAAAGTTAACATAAATGTACTATCAAGTAGCAGACCATCCACCATCTAATACTATTGCAGACCCAGAAAAATATTTTGCTTTTTCCGATACTAGAAACTCAACCAGACCTGCGACATCTTCTCTCGTCGCCATCCTACCCACTGGCACTTCATTACTATAACTAGTAACAAATTCTATACTTTGATTATTTAGCACACCCCCCAAAACAATACTATTCACTCGAAATTCTGGTCCGTAATGTACTGCCAAATGTTTAGTTAATTGAATAACAGAAGATTTTGAGACCCCATAACCAATATGTTTTTCCATATTTGAATATAATTTTGGTTTTGGTGAATTGATTCCGTAAATTGAGGAAAAGTTTAATATATTTCCTGAATCATTATTTTTTATGTAATTCCGGCATACCGAAAAAAGAGTTGTGACATTTAACTCCAGATAATCTCTAAATGTTGTCAAGCTTACTTCCAATGAGTTATTTTGCATGTTTTTATCCGTAACATGATCATTCAACCCAAATAAATTGACAAGGTTTTTCCCTTGATTATCTTTAAACCAATTGATTACAAAATCTTCATTTTCTAAGTCGTTTCCTAATGCTGTGTCTAGCCCTACGACATTTAAACCAGAATTACTTAAGCTATTAAAAACGAATTTACCTATATACCCTTCTGAGCCTGTAACAATAACATCCCAATCTTTTTTCATGCTTTTAATTTCTTAATAGTTTCTCTCAACACACGTGCCTTTTTTTCGGCGAGTTTTAAACTTCGATAATTTGTTTTAAATTGCATGATCTCAGGTTGAATTTTCTCAGCCACTGGGCAAAGTCCATTTTCATAACTTATCTCGTTATAAAGATCTGGGTCTCTCTTAACAAATTCTCGCGAAGCGATCATTGGTTCTTGGTACGGAACGCTCCAACAACCATAAATTCCATCGCCGCCATTTTGGACATAACTTTCTCTAAAAATTTTCCAACTGGCAAAGCCCATGTTTTCACCCACGTACCTTACGCCCAAAGTATAATAAGAATGCGTACTATTCAAAGGAATATTCTGAGTGATAAACAAACCAGAATCATCAATTGCTTCTAAAAACATGTTAGCGACTTTAATTCGAACATCTACCATTTCATCTATTCTTTCCAGCTGAGCCAGTGCTACCGCGGCATTAAATTCAGGTAATCTATAATTCCAACCTAAACTATCGTGTCTTTTGTAATTTGGGTCTTGGAATATTTCCTGATTTAACCTTACTCTACCTTCAGAAGCAGTTAAGTTCTTGAACCCATGCCCGGCAAATTTTCTGAGATAAGTTGCAGTTGCCTCATCATTAGTTGTAACGATTCCACCCTCACCACATGAAATATGCTTGGTATTTTCAAAACTCCAACTTGATATGTCACCAATTGTACCTGCCAGATTATTGTCACTGACGCTTAAATAACACTGAGCATTATCCTCTATTAGTGGAATGTTATATTTTTTTGATATTAATTTCAGTTCTTTTAAATTACTCGGTAATCCATATAATGCTACGGCGATTATGGCTTTAGTCTTGTTAGTTATTTTTTTCTCTACATCTATTGGATCAATATTAAAAGTCTCTTCTTCTACGTCTGCATAAACTGGTATTGCATTCGCGTGTAGGATCGAAGTAGTGTCCATAATTACTGTTAACCCAGGAGTGATTACCTCATCACCTCGTTTTACACCTACAGCTTCTAGTGCAGCGTGTAAAGTTGCAGTACCCGAATTCATGGATATTGCATATTTTGCATTAAATTTTTCTGCAAATTTTTGTTCTAGTAGAGCATTCCAAGAACCGCTTGTCGCCGACCAACTTTCGGCTTGCAGCACTTTATTCAAATACTTTTTTTCATTTCCTAAATACTTTGTAGGATTTCTGGTTACTCCCCATTTATTTTTCATCTTTGATCTTCTCCTTCTCAATAGTTTTTTGCTGATTTAACGCAAATTGCTCTTGTCTGTAAAAATTAATCTCAGGAAGTTTAGGATTTTTATCTAAGTAAATTATTGCTTCTTTTAAGGATAAGGAATGGTTTTGCTTCATGGAAGAAAATAATTTCCTAAAAAATTCCAAATCTTCCAGATAGTCAATCGTGAGACGCAAATTATTTCTTTTGTAAATATCCTCTATATTTTTAAGACTCTCATATTTGATCCCAGGGGTTCGTTTAAAAAATTCCCACATCATTTCAGTGTCCGTTGACTTCTTGACTGAACACACTTTTTTTAGGCCTGACACGCTAAGTCCGTATGTAAAACCACCGCAAGCTACATCTGTTGCTTCTACAAGGTCCGCTTTGTCCTCAATTACTTGTTCGAAATACAACTTTATTAAATCTGGATCGCATAAAGGATCATCGCCGTCCATCGTCGCAAAGTGCGAAACATCGAATTCTTTTGCCGCCCCTAACCATCTCTCCAGTTTATCGCTGGTACTTCCCCTGAAATAGTGGATCCCATTATTTTTTGCTATCTCAACTAATAAGTCATCTTCGGCTTCCGTCGTCGTACATAAAATTACTTTAATGTTAGTATCAAATTTTGCTCTTTTTATAATGTGTTCTATTAACGAAACATTTTCGTATAATGTTAGTAGCGCTTTTTTTGGTAACCTCGTAGATTGGGTACGACTTGTTATAAATATTGCATTATTTGTCTGCATTACATTTTCCTTTTTGAGGGCTTCCAATTAGGTCGACTATATCTTACTTAAATCATATTCTAGCATTTCTCTTATTAATTCTTCGATTGGTTTACTGTGTTTCCAGTCTATTGCGTTACCTATTTTATTAATGTTCCCTGATATCCCCCCAAGTTCAATGTTTCTAAAATACTTAGGATTTACTTCCGCAATAACTTTTCCTGTGAGATTGCAAATACATTTCTCCTTCAAGCCTTCACCCACAAATGTAGGTTGGTAGCCCGCAGCAATCGAAAAGATCTGCAGTAGATCTCGAACTTGTCGAGCTTGCCCAGTCGCAAGAATGAAATTACTGCTTTGGGATGAGTTATTTAGAATGGACATAGCCTTAACGAATTCGACAGCACTCCCCCAGTCTCTTGTTGAACTTAGATTTCCCAATTGAATTGGTTCCCCCGAATTCTTTAGTAATCTTGCCATTCCTTCTGAAATTTTTTTACTTATGAAAGGCCTGCTTCTCAACGGACTTTCGTGGTTAAACATTATTCCTAAATTTACTTTGTTGGGGATGATTGATCTGTATAAGTTAACTAAGTGGAAATTTGTTAAGTGCGAAATCCCGTAGGGATTTAATGGGTTTTTCGGGGAATCTTCTGTCACTGTTAAAATACTTTTGTTTTGTTGATTAGACGCGAATATTTCTGACGAATTTGCGATAAAAATATTTGCATGAGTTGCTGTAATTTTGCATGCTTCCAATAAATCTACTACCCCATTTATGTTTGTATTTAAAACATATTTTGGTTGCTTGAAAGAATCTTGAGTATAAGACTCTCCAGCTAGGTGGTAAATCTCATCAATCTCTTGTTCTGATAAAATCGTGCTTATTCCTTGGTTATCGCCAATTTGATATTCCACCAACGTGATTTGTTCTAGGATTTTAAGTTCCTCTAGCCTCCAAAAGGTAGAGTTAGAATTTCTCCTGAAAAGGCCTATTACCTCATGCCCTTTTTCCAGCAAATGCTTCGCCAGATAAGCTCCATCTTGACCTGTTACCCCAGTGATTAAACTTCTTCTACCCATTCGAAACCTCACTTAATTGTTTGATTCCCAATTTAAACCCTTCGAAATTATCTAGGTGTCCTTGCCAAACTTCCAAAACTTTTGCGTGTTTTGTTTTTAATGCAAGTTTGAACATTGTCAGTTCATCAGGGGCAAGATTATTGAAATATAATCCTTCCCCATCAATTCCACTAGCGCCCGCTAAGTGTAAATGTTTTGTTTCATCGAATAATTTGGTATACATCTCAAGAACATTATTTTTAGTGTAGTTTGCTGACAAGATCAAATGAGATAAGTCTGTGCAAATATCAATACCCTGTTCAACTATTGTTTCTAAATCTTCCATGTTGTTCATTATATTAAGTTTCACTGCACCTCCAAAATACCACGCATAAGGGGGTAGCCATTGAGGTAGTACTAATATTCCTTTATCAAAGAAGTTCTTTTGCATCGATTTTATTTCTTGATAATAGAGATTACGATTATTTTTCAATTGCGAAAAACTTCCGACAATAGGAACTTGTGAATTTCTTTGAGATTGAAGTTTTTCTGCGAAACTCGCAATTTTGTTCATTATATCAATTGATGCTTCTTTAGTGAAAATATCCTCCGCAAACGGATCAAATAAAGTTGTGGAATTTATGTAATCGGGTAAATGAATTGAAAATTCATCGTGCTGACTAAGGATCTTAAATTCTTTAATTTTATCAACGTCCTTATGGGAAAGGTGTAATTCAAAATTTTCTAGTGGAATTTCTTGTTTAATCAATTCGTAATCGTGGAATCGTGCGGGCAATGATATTTTATTTTCTTTTGCGAACTCAATGTCTTCTATATTTAAGGTTGTGCCTGTTTCAATATCAGAACGACTTAGTGGTTTATTTTTTCCTATAAATCTTAAGGTTTTTTTCCCATTCATCCTATTGAACTCTTCTAAGTTTATTCCTACCTGCGGAGATTGAACGTTGAATTTATTCAATTCCAAGGTACTCCCCAACATGATATCTTCTTTCGCAAATAGTGATTTACCCAAATTTTGTAAATTTATTAATTCGCCCTGATTAGGGGTCCTACTAAAGTTTCCTGAATCCAATTGAATTAAATTACTTGCAATATCAACTAAAAGTTTGAATTCTTCGTACGTTGAACTAGTGGTGTGATCTAGCCCAGCACCATTCTTATCTAACGTGATATGCCTTTCAATCACTTTGGCCCCTGTGTAAATTGCAGCCACGCAGACCGACCAATTCATATCGTGGCTCGAATATCCAACCTCTCGTTTCCATGTATCAGATAAAAATTTTATATAACCTAATTTGGCATTGACCGTAGTTGCTGGATAGTTGGAAATGCAATGCATCGGTGTCCATCCAAATTCAGGCAATTTTGTAAAAAGTGACTCTACGGATTGCTCTGTTTGTGCCCCAGTTGAAATAAATACATGCTTGCCAATCCCAATGCACTTATTTATTAGTTCATAATTACTCATCACCGGCGATGGAATTTTCAAAAAATCAAAATCTTGTATTGCAGCCCCGAAATCATCGATATCTTGGGGGGCAAAAAAACTGATTCCCGTTTCTAACCCTAAATTTCTAGCATATGAATTTAGCTTAATAATTTGAGCAAAGTCCAGCTTGGTTCTAATTATTTCTTGAGAGAGTATTTCATCTCCAATTTCAGTTGAAGCCGAGTTATAGGTATTTTCAACGTTTCTATATTGAAATTTAATCGCATTTACTCCAGCTTTATGAGCTAAATCTATCAATTCAAACGCTACCGATTCGGCTCCGTCATGATTTATTCCTAATTCAGCTATTATATAAATGCCTTGTTCGGCAAAATTTTTCTTATTAAATTTCATTTATTTACACTACTTTCTAACCATTTTGAAGTCATAATTGTTTCATCGCGTCCAGGTCCAACTCCAATTGCACTAATTGGTGCACCAGAGATCTCTTCCAAATACTTAACATAATCTTGCGCGTTTTTAGGAAGGTCGCTGAGAGATCTTGCTTTAGAGATATCTTCCTTCCAGCCTGGCAAGTACTCATAAATTGGTTTTGCGTGATGAAAATCAGTTTGCGATGCTGGAAGTTCATCATGTCTGGTTCCATCAACATCGTATGCAACACAAACTGGAATTTTCTCCCAGCCAGTTAGCACATCTAATTTTGTTAAAAAGAAATCAGTCAACCCATTAATGCGAACTGCGTAACGAGCAATCGGTGCGTCATACCAACCACAACGGCGATTTCTTCCAGTTGTAGTCCCATATTCATGTCCGATGGTGCGCAACTTGTCACCATCATCATCAAGCAACTCAGTAGGAAATGGTCCAGACCCAACGCGAGTTGTGTAAGCCTTAACAATTCCGATTACGCGAGTAATTGCCTTTGGTCCAATACCCGATCCAGTACAAGCACCACCAGCTGTCGGATTGCTAGAAGTTACAAAAGGATATGTTCCATGATCTACATCTAGCAAAGTGCCTTGTGAGCCTTCAAGCAAAACTGTTTTTCCAGCTTTTAATGCTTTATCCAGCAACAAAGAGGTATCTGCAATGTATGGGCGCAAAATTTCAGCGTACGCCAAGTACTCTTCAAGAATTTCTGCAACTGCCATATTTTTTCTATTGAATACTTTTGTTAAGACTTGGTTTTTGTCATTTAAAGCACCTTCTAATTTTTGTTCCAAGATCGAGCTATCAAATAAATCTTGAACCCTAATACCAATTCGACTTATTTTGTCAGCATAGGCTGGGCCAATTCCACGACCAGTTGTACCGATCTTTGCTTTGCCTAAAAATCTCTCAGAAACTTTATCGATTGTGCGGTGGTACGGAGTAATTAAGTGCGCATTAGTGCTGATTACCAATTTTGAAGTGTTGATTCCTCTGGAATCAAGTGCGCGTATTTCTTCTAAAAGAACGGCCGGATCTATTACGACTCCGTTACCGATTACTGGCACAACATTTGGGCTTAGAATTCCTGAAGGCAATAAGTGGAGTGCATATTTTTCGCTACCAATTACAACAGTGTGTCCTGCGTTATTGCCACCTTGATATCGCACTACATAATCGACGGTGTCGCCAAGTAAATCTGTAGCTTTGCCTTTTCCTTCATCGCCCCACTGTGCACCGACAAGAACTATGGCTGGCATTTAGTGCCTCTCTCTGTGAAATCTAGACTTGCTGGACTATGAAATTAAAGAGGTACCGGTCGAGCGAAGATCTTCACAAGCACGAACCACACGAGCGGCCATCCCTGCTTCTGCTTGTTTACCCCATGCTCGTGGGTCATACATTTTTTTATTTCCAACTTCTCCATCAATTCGAAGTACACCATCGTAATTTTTCATCACGTGATCGACGACTGGTCTGGTAAATGCATATTGGGTATCAGTATCAATATTCATTTTCACAACGCCATAATCAAGTGCTTCGCGAATTTCGCTTAACAAAGATCCAGATCCTCCATGAAAAACTAAATCAAATGGTTTAGAGCCTGCAGTTAAACCTTTTTTAGCAACAACTGCATCTTGAAGTGTCTTTAAAATCTTTGGTTGTAAAACAACATTCCCCGGCTTATAAACTCCATGAACGTTTCCAAATGTTGCCGCTAATAAATATCTTCCGCGCTCACCTAATCCAAGTGTTTCTACTGTTAATAAAGCATCTTCTGGATGTGAATAAAGTTTCGCATCATGTTTTGCTTCAATGCCATCCTCTTCGCCGCCAACTACGCCGATCTCTAATTCAAGAATAGTTTTTGCAGCGACAGATTTGTCGAGCATCTCGTTTGCTATCTTCATATTTTCACTCAAAGAAACTGCGGAGCCATCCCACATATGTGATTGAAACAACGGCGCCTTACCTGATTTGATTCTTTCAATTCCAAAATCAAGCAATGGGCGCATAAATCCGTCAAGTTTTTCGGCTGGGCAATGATCAGTGTGCAATGCAATATTTACTGGATAATTTTTTGCCACGATATGAGCAAACTCGGCGAGCGCAACTGCTCCATCAACCATATGTTTTACAGTTGAGCCAGATGCGTATTCAGCACCGCCCCAAGAGAATTGAATAATCCCATCTGATTTTGCTTCGGCGAAACCACGAAGTGCTGCAATAAGAGTTTGAGATGAAGATACGTTGATTGCCGGGTATGCGAATGCACCTGATTTTGCGCGATCTAACATCTGGTTATAAATCTCAGGACTGGCTATTGGCATTTTCACTCCTCGGTCTTCACAACTCACTTAGTAAAGGTGTAAATCTGGGATACTTGATACAAGTACGACCCGAGGCTTACGCCCAATCTTTACACACCTTTGACCCCGGCGATAATTAACGCGCTAACCTCAGCCCATGGGAATCTTGGACCCGCAACAGATCATTTCGACTCTGGGCTTATTGGGGGTTTTAGGGGCGCTTTTCGCTGAAACTGGACTATTAATTGGCCTAGTCCTGCCCGGGGATTCACTGCTTTTCGTGGCTGGCATCGCCGCCTCCGGTTCTGCTCTAAACACCGTAGGAGTTCAGCTCTCGCTTCCACTACTACTAGCTCTTTCCCCAATTGCCGCATTTTTAGGAACTCAAACCGGCTTTCTTTTTGGCAGGCGGTTTGGTCGAGGTTTTTTCAATCGCCCTGATGGCAAAATTTTTTCAGCAGCAAAAGTTCATCACGCTGAAGAGTGGTTGCAAAAGTATGGGCCTTTTAAAGCCATGATGTTGGGAAGATTTATTCCAATCATTAGAACATTGATTTCGCCGCTATATGGAATTTTGAATTTAGAAATTAGAAAATTCACTTTTTTAAATTTGATCAGTGCAGTTATTTGGACTGATTCAGTTTTATTGCTTGGCTATGTTTTGGGTGAAAAAGTTAAAGGCTCAGTTGATAAATACTTATTGCCGATAATTGGATTAGTAATCGTGATAAGTTTTATTCCAATTGCAATCGAAATTATTAAAACCAGAAAGAAGACTAAGTAAGTCCTAATTCACTTAATGTATATGCAGTTAAGTATTTAAGATTTGTACCACTTACTTTTGGACCGGCACCTCGATCAACTATTACTGCAACTGCAACAACAATCGCGCCTGCTTCTTTTAACGCTTCAACCGCAGTTAATACTGAGTCGCCAGTTGTAGAAGTATCTTCAACCGCAAGTACTCGGCGTCCCTTTACATCAGGGCCTTCAATTCTGCGCTGTAAACCATGTTGTTTCTCAGCTTTGCGAACTACAAAAGCATCTAGCTGGCGGCCACGTTTTGCAGCCGCGTGCAACATCGCTGTTGCTACAGGATCTGCCCCAAGTGTTAATCCACCAACAGCGTCAAAATCTAAATCATCAGTTAAATCAAGCATCACTTCGCCCACTAATGGTGCTGCAACTGCGTCGAGTGTTACTCGACGAAGATCTACATAGTAATTCGCTTCTTTACCTGACGAAAGAATTACTTTCCCATGGACAACTGCTTTGTTTTTAATTTCGGCTAATAACCCATCACGTGAATTCATGGGGTAATCCTATTTATTTTCATCACTCCAAATTACCATGTTCTGTTTTTTACGTATGGCAAGCCCCTTAGGGGGATTAGCCACCAGCAGCGCATCAACCTCAACTCGTAACTGAGCGACCTCATCACCAAGTTGAGAAACGGTAGCTTCAAGTTCCATAATCTTTGAGATGCCAGCAAGATTTATCCCATTGCTCGCCAATTTTTGAATATTACGTAAAACCAAAATATCGCGAAGTGAGTATCTACGCCCACGACCGGCTGCTCGCCCTGGTGAAACTAAACCAAGCCGATCGTATTGCCGCAAAGTTTGTGGATGCATTCCGGCAAGTTCAGCCGCAATTGAAATTACATAAACCGGAAGTTCTTCGCTGACTCCGTCGACCTCTGGTTGATCGCTCATGAGCGAGCCACCTTAATGAAATCAACTCTTGGATCTGCACCTTTTGTGGCGGCTGCGTACTCTTCAAGTGCGGCTTTTGCTTTTCCATCAATACGTTGCGGAACAGTGATCTCAATAGTTACTAACAAATCTCCAGCAGTTCCCTCTTTACGAGCAACTCCGCGACCTTTTACGCGCAAAGTTTTACCATTTGCACTTCCAGCAGGCAGACGAAGGGTTACTTCTTCCCCATTTAGAGTTGGAACATTCACATCGCCACCTAATGCTGCCTCTGTAAAAGTTACTGGCAATGTGATTAGTAAATTGTCATCACGTCTTGAAAATATCGGATGGCCTTGCACATTTACCGTAATAAATAAATCTCCTGCACCAGCTTCACCTGGTGTTCCTTTACCTTTTACCCGAATCCGTGCCCCGTCAGTTATTCCTGCTGGGACTCGAGCAGTGACCGGCCCACTTTGGGTTGAAAATGAGAGTGTTGTTCCAGCTATTGATTCGCGAAAAGAGATCGTGGCATTTGCTTGCAAATCTTGCCCACGCCGTGGACCCCGTCTTTGATTTGCACCAAATAAATTTCCGAAAATATCGCCAATGTCACCGAATCCTCCAGCGTTAAAATCTCCGGCATATCCAGCGCCTGGAATTCCACCCTGTTGAAATAAAGAGCGTGCTTGATCATATTCGGCACGTTTCTTATCATCCGAGAGAATGTCATACGCCTCAGAAACAGCTTTAAAACGTTCTTCTAGAGTTTTATCACCTTTAGTTTTATCTGGATGAAACTCCCGGGCTTTTTTTCGGTACTCCTTTTTAATTGTTGCAGCATCTGCTTTTTTATCTACACCAAGGATCGCATAAAAGTCTTTCTCATAAAGATCTTTAGCGGCCACTTAAATCTGCTCGATTATTCTGGATCTGTCACAGTTACGCGCGCAGGGCGCAAAACGCGTTCTTTATATTTATAACCCTTTTGTAAAATTTCCGTTGCAGTTACTTCTGTAACTTCGGTAGAAGTTAAGTGCATTAAGGCTTCGTGAATTTGTGGATCAAAAGGAGTCCCTGCTTCACCAAATTTAACTAAGCCAATTTTTGTTACAGCATTCTCAATCTGATCTGCTACAGATTTAAAGCCACCTTCTAATTCGCCGTGTATCCGCGCACGATCTAAATCATCAAGAATTGGTAGCAACTCATTTAGTACAGATGCAACAGCTAATTCATAAGCAACGGCTCGATCTCGATCAACCCGTTTCCGGTAATTTGAGTAATCGGCTTGCAGCCGTTGTAAATCTTCAGTTAACACCTCTTCAGCACTTTTTACGCTTTCTTGAGTGTTTTCTTGAGATTCTGTGGAGTCGACATTTTCATCGACTCCACTTTCCTCAGTTACTACTGAATCACTCATGCCTCTTCAACAATCTCAGCATCTTCCACGCCGTCATCGGCTTTAGGAGCTTCCGCCGCAGTTGCTGCATACATAGCCGCACCCAATGTTTGACTAATTGCGGAAACTTTCTCGGTTTCAGCCTTGATCGCTGCACTGTCATTTCCTTCTAATACTTTCTTCAGGTCAACTAGGGCAGCCTCAACTTCAACTTTCTTCGTTGCTAATTCACCTTCGGCAAATTTCTCTGCGTTATCGGCAATAAATTTTTCAGTTTGATACACAAGTGAATCTCCAGCATTTCGGACTTCTGCTTCTTCGCGACGATTACGATCCTCTTCTGCGTGTGATTCTGCTTCACGCATCATTCGATCAATATCATCTTTAGAAAGTGCTGATCCACCGGTGATTGTCATCCGTTGTTCTTTGCCAGTGCCTAGATCCTTTGCAGATACATGGACAATTCCGTTGGCATCGATATCAAAAGTAACTTCGATCTGTGGAACTCCGCGTGGTGCGGGTGGAAGACCAGTTAACTCAAACATTCCAAGCTTCTTGTTATAAGCAGCCATTTCGCGCTCACCTTGGAATACTTGGATCTGCACTGCAGGCTGATTGTCATCAGCAGTTGTAAAGATTTCACTTCGCTTAGTTGGGATAGTTGTATTGCGTTCAATTAACTTGGTCATAATTCCACCCTTGGTTTCAATTCCAAGAGATAGTGGAGTCACATCAAGGAGCAATACATCTTTAACTTCACCCTTAAGAACACCGGCTTGCAACGCAGCACCTACGGCGACAACCTCATCTGGGTTTACACCTTTATTTGGTTCGCGGCCGCCAGTTAATTCTTTAACTAGATCCACGACTGCAGGCATACGAGTTGATCCACCCACTAATACAACGTGATCAATCTGTGCAATTGGGATTCCAGCATCTTTCAATACTGCCTGGAATGGAACTTTACAGCGATTTAGTAAGTCAGCAGTGAGCGTCTGGAATTGTGCACGAGTTACTGTCTCATCAAGGAAAAGTGGATTCTTCTCAGCATCAACTGTGATGTATGGAAGATTCACAGAACTTTGTTGTGATGAAGATAATTCAATTTTTGCCTTCTCGGATGCTTCGCGAACACGTTGCATGGCCATCTTGTCTTTTGTTAAATCAATTCCATTTTTACTGCGGAATGTTTTAACTAAATGCTCGACAAGTGCATCATCCCAATCGTCTCCACCAAGTGCGTTATCGCCATTTGTAGCTTTAACTTCAACAATTCCTTCTCCGATTTCAAGAAGTGAAACGTCAAATGTTCCGCCACCAAGGTCAAAGACTAAAATTGTTTGTTCTTTGTCGCCTTTATCTAAACCGTATGCTAGTGCTGCTGCAGTTGGTTCGTTAATAATGCGAAGTACATTTAAACCAGCAATTTCTCCAGCTTCTTTAGTTGCTTGACGTTGTGCATCGCTAAAATATGCCGGAACAGTAATAACTGCATCGGTAATAGTTTCACCAAGATATGACTCAGCATCGCGTTTCAATTTTTGTAGAACGCGCGCACTAATTTCTTGTGCTGTGTAATCTTTTCCATCGATATCAATTTTCCAATTAGTTCCCATGTGACGCTTAACGGAGCGAATTGTTCGCTCGACATTTGTCACAGATTGCCGCTTAGCAACCTCGCCAACTAGGACTTCGCCATTTTTGGCAAAAGCCACGATAGATGGGGTAGTCCGGGCACCTTCTGCGTTCGCGATCACTGTTGGCTCGCCGCCTTCAAGTACACAAACCACGCTATTGGTCGTTCCGAGGTCAATTCCTACTGCTCTAGCCATCTTTACTTACTCCTTATATATGGGATATCTGCGGCGGATCGGGGGTAATCCTGCAGCTTGAGGTGGGTTGTTGTCAAAAAACCTGAGTCAACCCGACTCAACTTCCTTCATATAAGAGAACAGATACGGCCTTAAAACTATTCCCGACTACTCACGGGAGCCTAAAGTGCCTAGTAGTCGTTGAGCCACATCAAGCACTTCGGGGCCTCCATCTGGGGCTTGAGCGCTCACGCCATCTGAAACCATCACCCGACAGAACGGACAGGCCACGGCGATCTCTTCGGCTCCTGTCGCGATCGCCTCGTCCACGCGATTTAAATTAATCCGCGTTCCAATTTTCTCTTCCATCCACATTCGTCCGCCACCAGCTCCGCAACAAAAAGAGCGATCTTTATTTCGCGGCATCTCCGAAATTTTCACACCGGTGGCTTCAAGTAATTCACGAGGTGGTTCATAAATTTCATTGTGTCGACCAAGATAACAAGGATCATGATAAGTGACACTCTTTGTTGATTTGGTAACTGGAGTTAATTTTCCTTCACGCACTAATTGATTTAGCAATTGTGTGTGGTGCACCATTTCTAATTCGAAACCACTTTGTTTGTAGTCGCGACCAATTGTTGTGAAGCAATGTGGGCAAGTAACAACTACTTTCTTAACTCCCCTATTGCCAAAAGTTTCTTTCAACGTCTCTATATTTTCACGAGCCAAAATTTGATATAGAAATTCATTACCTGCGCGACGTGCTGGATCTCCGGTGCAAGTCTCACTTTTGCCTAACACTGCAAATTCAACACCAGCACGATAAAGCAATTCAGCAACAGCTTTTGTAGTTTTCTTAGCGCGCTCTTCATACGCTCCAGCGCAGCCCACCCAAAATAAATACTCAACATCTTCAGGTAATTTGCCCTCAACAATGCGAATCGGGAAATCACATTCTGTGATCCACGCGTTGCGATCATTTCGATTAGCGCCCCAAGGGTTGCCAGCTTTTTCTAAATTCTTAAAGGTGTTTGCAAGTTCGGCTGGGAACTCTGATTCAACTAAAACTTGATATCTACGCATATTAATAATGTGATCTACGTGCTCGATATCTACTGGGCACTCGTTTACACACGCTCCACATGAGGTGCATGACCAAAGTACATCTGGAGTTATAGGTCCATTTGCGCTGACTATTGGAGCTTGATTGTCGGTATCCCCAATACTTCCAAGCGCATGATCACGCATCGCCATAATTAATAATTTGGGTGAAAGTGGTTTATCAGTGTGCCAAGCCGGACATTGAGATTGGCAGCGACCGCACTCAGTGCAGCTGGCCATATCAAGCAAGCCTTTCCAAGAGATATCTGCTGATTTCCCAATTCCGAAAATGTCATCTTCGGCCGGGTCTTCGAAATCAACAGACTTTCCTTTAGAGAGCAGCTCTGGCAATTCACCTAGTGAATTCTTTCCATCGGCATTTCTTTTAAAGTAAATATTGAAAAATGCTAGAAATCTATGCCAAGCAATTCCCATATTTAAATTAAGGGAAAGGACTATAAACCAAGCCATCGAAACAAGAATTTTTACTAATGCCACAGATTTAATTGCTGTTTCTAAATCAGAGGAAGAGAGACCGCTAAAAGATTGAACCGCTGGATAAGAAAGCGCATAATGCCAACTCCAGGAAGTTTGATTCTCTAACGCTCCTTCTAACCCGCGAAGTACGATTACACAAAATACAATTACTAAAATTGTTCCTTCTACATAATAAGCTTTCCAACTCGATGAACCATAAAATCGAGATTGTTTACCGTCTCTATCTTTTCGACTAATTCGGGTAAATTGCCGAATTCCAATTAACGTAACGATTCCGATTCCAGTTAGCCAAGCGATCGCCTCAGCAAAGACCAGATATGGAATGAAGTGACCAATTATCGGTAGGACAAATTTAGGATTTATGACTTGCCCGTATGCGGTGATTAAAGTTCCCAGTAATGCGCCGAAGCCAATCATTACAAACCAATGTGCTATGCCAGTTGCAGTAAAACGCAACATTTTTGTGTGCCCTAATACTTCTCGCAACATATTTTGAAGTCGTTTAGCCCGATGATCAGACCTAGTTGGGTCAGGTTGCCCCGATTTTAGTAAGGAAAAGATTTTCCAGCCAGCATTTGTAAAGAGGGCAAGCGCAACCGCAGTAATTAGGTATGCGGGCAAAACGAAGAACATGAGTAAATGATAGAGCCCTAAAGGC
>Ga0214919_10003696_pt1 | contig 22890 bp, 20 predicted proteins | sample LL1503_MetaG_FD_177994 | JGI IMG/M metagenome (GOLD analysis project Ga0214919, IMG submission 177994) | Freshwater microbial communities from Lake Lanier, Atlanta, Georgia, United States - LL-1503 | ecosystem: Environmental > Aquatic > Freshwater > Lake | place: USA: Georgia | collected... | reverse complement strand
CTGAGTTGGCTTTCCAATCACCTTCCCAAAGACCCTTGGCAATCTGGAACCCTCCAGAGTCTCCCAGTATAAACGTTCCAGGCTCTCGGGACCGCACCATGTCTTCTGACCAGTCTTGTTTAGCAAGATCGAGATTTGCATGCCCTCCAGAGTATAAGGACCAACGGTAAGGGAAAAGTGCTTTGGTAGAGTTAAGCCAATTAAGTTGCTCCATGTCACTAAGGCCTTGAGGGAATCGTGCCGGATCGACATATGGCTCATTTCGTTGCTTTCCTACGAATGTAGCATAGAACCCGCTGATGGCCGGAAGGAATACAGCGTAGTCGTTTTGTTTGGCAGTTAAGTTGTCTTGAACAACAAGATCAGTCATTATTTGCTTTGTGCTGGTAATAGATATTGATACACTGCTAGTCCAGAATCAACTGTGATTTCTGCGGCACCATCATCAGAGATGCGTACTTTCTTGTCACCAGTCAAGTCCATGATACTCACAAACTGTTTGGCAGGCCAAGCCCATGCACGTTTCAATTGGCCACCGACCCCGGGATGGAACACAAAGTTGCCTGAGTGAGTAGAGTGGTCGCCAAAGAAAAACTTGAGGTCACCGTTTTCGGTCTTGGCCTGGAAGTTGGCTTCTTCTGCGTTGGCACTCATTTGCCACTTCATTCTTTGAATAGCCGCATTGGTTGGTTCAAATTCAATATGCCATGTCACTGGACGAATCTTGGCAGTCTTTAGTTTTTCGTTCACAATGCCCGAAGCCATAAAACGATAGTTGTTTTTAAAGTCACCAATTTTGTTCTCAAACGCAATACCATCTGGCTCACCATCAGCACGTTTGGTAATGGCAAGTTTGGCATCTTCTTTGTACTCTTGCAAGTTCAACAAAGTTTTTAGTTTGCCCAAGTTAGGCATGCCGAATGTGCCCACAAAGTCTGCCGCAGGGTTGTGGAAGTTGCCGCGAATGACCACACTCAAATCTTCTGCTAAGCCAACAATTTCAGTTTTGCTGGTATCTCCAACAATCTTGATCAAGTCGATGCAACCGAGGTCGTAAGTGTGTTCTACCAAATCTAATAAGTAATCTCTCATGTGTTTCTCCTAAGTTTAAAGTATACAGGTTTCAATCTGTCTTTGCAACGATTTTGGCCAATGTCTGGCCACCTCGTATGCTGGCAATATCGCCGGGCTTTCGGAACTCTAACCAACTAACATCACCTTTACCATCGTATGCTTCGATTAATTCAAATCCAAGATCAATAGCGTGTTGTTCAATCAGTCTGCGTGGAGTATACAACATCCATGTATGTTCAGCACGTATCACACCATGTGCAAGATCGCAGTTGTTGTAGGTCATGATAACCATGCCACCGGGTCGTAATTTTTCATAAAACTCGTTTAGAAATTGACATATGGTGGGCATTGGTTTGTGATTGAAATAGTGATAAGCAAATATTGCACCAAATTGATTGTTGGGCAAAGATCCCAAAATTGGACCATTAGCCCAGTCATTGATCACATACTCGCGCAGCCTACGTTGATATTCTGGGGTAAATTTACTCACGGCTGGTTGTAGCAATTCTTTGTCGTGGTCAATCACATACAGTGGATCCATGGGCACCATATCTTCAATATATGTTTCAAGTCCAGGACGTATGATCATGCCTGGTATGCGCCAGTCAGTTAAATTTTTAAGATGCGTTCTTAATCGCATGTCATCATCACTATCGATTCCCAGGCGACGTTTCAGTATCATATCCGGATTATCGTGTATCATTTCTTCACGATACACATGTAAACTGTTGCTTAGGTATTCTTGTTCTTTAAGAACAATTTCTGATCGTAAATTGTCTTTAAGAGATTCTACCTGTGCAGAAAATTTTGCAATATCTTTAGATATATCGTCGTATGTTTTTGTTATGCTATCACCAGCAGTTTGGTGTTGATCGGCATGTTCAGTGATCATATGAGTGATGTGGTTTAATTTAGCCACAGCGGTGCCACACTCACCTGCAACATCAAGTGAATCAAGTAAATTTAATTGTGCAACAATATCGCTTAGTTTCATTCAAAATCAAACAAACTAGTAAATGTATTTTCTGTGTTGGTTGCTGATGCTAGATCCCAGTCTAACACGCCCAACAAGTTGTCAACCTTGCCATCCACCACAGTGGCTTCCATTTCGCCATCATCAAATGGCAACGCAGTAAACCATGTGGGCAGTCGTTGTTCATCTGTGGGATAACCAATGCTGGTCCACCCAAGTGCATTTGACTTGAGTTTACACACAATAGTTTTCATACCATCCACGATTGCCATTGAATAATTGTCGCCATTCATCTTGCGCATGTTGTTCCAGTTGATTGCCGCACGTACATGGCCTGGCATGTTGGCTTTGCCTAATCGTGTTTCTTCTGCCGCATACTTGGTCAAGTTGTTCACACGCTTGGGGCTACCTTTTTCCCAGCCTGGACGTTCCATGAACTCGTACTTGAATTCTCTGATACGTTCCACAATCTCATCTTTACCTGCACCTGCCAGCAGTTTATTTAGAATCTCCAACAAGAAGTCTTGAATTACTCGGGGGGTATCACTGCGTTTTAGGTCAAGTCCTGTGGCCTTGGTTTTGCCAATTGCGCCGTTGACGTCAAGTCGTTTGCCCTCAATGTCAATAGCGTTCACAGCATAACGCTTCTTGGTGATAAACAAACCACGGTCTGCCACAGTTTCACGACCACACTTGATCAATTCACCCATGTCCCGTGGACAATGGAAAGCCTGTTCCATGAAGCCAGGGAAACTTTCGTTGACCTGTTCAGCAAGGTTGTCATACAGTTGAATACAAGTTTCTTTTGACCATGCCATCCGGCCTTCTTCAACTTCTTTCTTGAGTACCGGCCATGCGGAGAAATAGCACGAGTCTGTGTCACCATATATAACTGCTTTTCCCACATGGTCGTATTCGCCTGTGATACACTCATTAAGATAAGCGTCCATGTGCCTGGCAATCGAACGACCAGTAAGTGTAGTTGACTGTCCAATACGTTTGTCAAAGAACCTACAGCCCGGGTTAAGAATAGCCCCGTATAAACTGTTGAGGTTAATCTTTTTAACCAGTTGTCGTTTGTCCCAGAAAGCAATTTCTTTGGCATCTTTTGCATCCTTTTTTCGAGATTGTAAGTCTTTGCGTTCACTGTACCAACGTTCCAGCAGGCCGGGAATGATGCCCTTCTTTTCAAATGTAAGAATAGTACCGTTGGCAGTGAGGATCCAAGGCTGATTAGAGTCAAATATAATATTCCAAATCTCTGCGGCACTATGTACTGACTCCTCACCCGACTCCCAGTCAATAGTAATCTCTGTGCCACGTTCTTGATTCATCACGGCGGTGTATTCTAAACTGGCAAAGATGCCTTCCCATGCGGCCGCAAAACTTTGACCTTTGGCCATGTTGGATCGGATCAAATGATCGGTCATGGTCTGTCGAAGTTGTCCTACCACAGTCTCTGGGCCCATGTTCATGGCACGAATAGCACTAGGATACAAACTGTTTATGTCCACCGATCCGATCCACTCATGCACACCTTTCTTGGGATAGGCCACATAAGCACCAGCGGCTTGCGTGTCTTCATCAGTAAGGCGTTGCTTGCGATTGGGCACAACCATGCCACGTTCATGTGCTTCGTTGATGATAGCCTGTTCAGTCACAGCCACCGCACCCATTGTGGTCTGAAGCAATACTGTGTTAGCATGTGCCAATTCGTTAGCAAGATCCAAGAAACGTAGTTTCTTGTCTAGTTTGCCGATCAATAAAGTATCTTGGCGGTTGTATTCAATGAATGTCTTGAAGTGCTGGTTGTATAAAGAATCCAGTGTGCCTTCAAATTGTGTTTTACGTTCTCCTAGTTCGTATTCACAAATAGCATCCAGGCTATAACTGTGTCGTTCTTCATAAGTGTACTTGCGATACAGTTGCATATAGTCCATATGCACACGACCAATCAAGTCATAAGTTTCGTTCTCGGCACCAAAGCGTTCAAACACCCGCTTTTTGGGCAGTTGCCCCCACAAACAGAACTTGCGGGTGTCATCTTTGCTGAGTACTCGCACACATCTGTTCACAGTATAGGGAATATCATAGCCTTCACTGTTCCAACCGCTCAGTACATCTGCATCGTCAATCAAGTCCAAGAATGTCTTGATCATTTCTGCTTCGTCAGCAAACAATATAGTGTTTTCAAAGTCTCGAACTAGTTCGTGTGCCGTTACCCAACTCAAATGTTTGGGAGGTACAGCAAGTGTGACCAATTGATCTAGCCAGTCGAGATAGACTGAAATCGCAGTAATGGGATTAAAAGGGTCCGATACAGGTGAGAAGCCGCGGTCTTTATCAAAAGCCACCTCAATGTCAAAAAACGCTGTGTGAAGTTCAGGCGCATCTTGGTCCTTGTAGTTTTCTTCAAGGCATCTAAAGATTGGATTGATGTCGCTTTCATAAAGCGGCTTATGGCTATGAACGCGGACTTCCTTGCGGAACTCTTTGTTATTGCGTGTCGAAAATCTTGATACGGGTGTGCCATAGATACTTTGGAATTTACCGCGGGGATCATCATAATAGAAAATATAATTTGCTGGATATTCTCGATAAACCCGTTCGCCATTGCGGCGTTCTACTGTGTGAATGCGATCGTGCTCACGATCAAATAGTGCGTCAATATAACTCATTGTTCTCCGTTTGTGGCCGGTTAGCCATGATACATGCTCGTTAAGCGAGCGACTCTTTGTTACTTAGTAGTATATTATTAAATTCTGTACTTGTCAAGCATTGGTTTACCTGATTGGTCATTTTGATAATGTGCTGTTGCTGTTGCTCATTCAATTGGACCAAATCAACACGATTGGCTTGAAAAACTGATCTCACCAGATCAGCAGATAATAATCCAAGCCCGGCCAAGGTATAGTTGTACAATCCTTGACTGCCATATCCTAAAAATTTATCAAAGTCTAATTCTCTTGTGAGTCTAGTTTTGGCAATGTCAATAATGTGTTGTGCTCGTTGAGTCAACAGTTTTTTGTTAGTGACTTCACGCCAAAACTCAGTGTCCTCTCGACCTCCTTGATAACTCACACACAAAAAATCCAAGTAGTCATCAAACAATCTTCGACAAAGTCGGTTGTAAGATTTAACCACAAGTGGATCAAGTGTTTGTTCAACAGTTTCAAGTAAACTGGTTTCTACAAAATATTTTATTTGCGAAATAGTATCGTGTATGGCACCGGTTTGTAATGGCTCCATGAAACTAGCACTGAGTCCCATTGCAATGCAGTTGCCAATCCACACTTGATCTAACGAACCTGGATCCCATTGTATAGTTCTAACTTCATGTACCGGCTGTTGGTAAGCATCTCTTAGTTCTTCTAAAAGTTTGTCACGACTGGTTTGATTCCGATCATGAACGTATCCGCTGCCTATGCGATTTCTTGTGCTGATTTCAAAATTCCAACCATGATTTCTTGCTATACTCACTCCTAAGGTTCTCTTGGGTCTATTGTCGTTTTCCAATCGAAATAGTGTGGCCGCATTGACATTAATATAATCTTGAGCGCTGTTTATTTTGCAATTGAGTTTGCCGATTAACAATTTGGACAGACCACTACAATCAATAAACAAGTCAGCGGTGACTGTATCTCCAGATTCGGTCTGCAAAGATTCTATACCATTGAGCCCAACTTTGACTTCCGTAATGTGATCTTGTATGTGTTTGACCCCACGTTTGATTGCATGAGATTTTAAGAAATTTGCAGTTTTGGTTGCATCAAATTGAAACGCATGCCTAAATTTGTTTTCAAGTTGGTCGCCAACTGCTTGATAACTAGTCTTTTCATTGAGACTGTACCATCCACTCACGCTGGCATACTCGATTGGTTGTTGATTGAGAATTTGCAAAAATAATCTTGAATCTAACGGTTCTTGACAACTCACACTATATTCTAGTGGGCTATCAAATTGATTGAACTGTTTTGTCCAGTTTATAAATCTCAAACTGTGTTTAGGCAAAGCATCTGTTGCCAACATAAACTCCCAATCAGTTATTCCACAATCGTGAAGTAATTCATTGAATTTACCGGTAGCCGCTTCACCTACACCAATGGGACCAATACTGGTGCTATCAATTGTGGTATATTGATGCTGTGGTCGTTGCGCGGCAAGATATAAACTTACTAACCAACCTGCTGTGCCGCCACCCACTATAACTATATTCATTTTGTTTTCCTTACTGGTGAGCCTATATATTTACCCGGAATATCTATGTCTTTTGTTACTAAACTACCTGCCCCCACAAAAACATTGTCGCAAATTGTAAGTTTGTCAATTATGGTAGTTCGCATACCAAACACACAATCACTGCCAATTTTTACGCTTCCAGCAATGATTGTTCCTGGGTGTACAATGTTATTGTTTCCAATTTCACAAGCATGACTGATCATGCAATACGGGCCAATAATACAGTGGTCGCCAATGACTGAATTAAAAAATAAACTAACATTAGGTCCTATAAAGGTGCCATGCCCTACCTTGCTACTTCCGTGAATAACCACACTTTCATGTACGAATTTGGCAAAGGTCATATTTTGCAGTTGCTTTATAACTGATGCTTTTTCAATTTTGTCTTTTGTTAGACTTATGATGTATGATGTGTCCTGAGACAGTACCAAGTCCAAAGGTTCAACTATGCTAACGTTTTTGAATTCTTGACCTATCCACCAGGCAAATTCTTGAGCCATCGTAGATTGCTTGTAGCCAATAATGGTTATACTTTTTTTGTTCTGAGTGTCAATCATTAGTTAATCCATAACCCTGCAATAATGCCCACCAACTATAAGGGAAGAACATAGTGCTGGGTGCCCACTTGCCCACATCAGGTTGTTGTGCTTTTTGGCGCACTAATTCTTCTGTTTGTAAACGACTTTCTAGATCACTATAGTGTTTCCAATACTCATTGTCTGTTCCTTTGGCCAAGGTATAATGTGCCAAAGTATACAAATAAATTTCATCAATCAATTGACTTTGTGATCTATTGAATACCTCAGGATTGCGGTTGTTGCTGATGACATCATTGAATCGCATGATATTGTATTGCGATAAAAATAAACTAGTGGCTTCAAGTGGTTCGATAAATCCTGCACTAAGACCAACGGCACATACATTTTTGTTGAATGGATTCACACACTTTTCTGGGGTAAATGTTAGTTTTCTTATTTTACTGCGATCGGTGTTGGGATAATTTCTGCAGTATTCTTCAATAGCGTCTTGATCTGATATATGTTTGGATGAATAAACATATCCAACTCCTCGCCGATTGGTTAGTGCAATTTCCCATGTCCATCCAGCAGACATTCTACGAGTAATAGTATATTGTTTTATACTATCGGTTGATGGTTGTGGGCATGCAATTGCACTATCGTTTAATAGATCTTGGTAAGGTGTGTACCTAGTACCCACTGCATTGCACAGCAATTTTGCCCAACCTGAGCAGTCAACATAATAATCTGCACGGAGGACTTTTCCACTGTTAGTGACCAGGTGATCCACAGCGCCATCACTATTAACATTGACTGTAGCAATGTGATCTACAAAATGTTGACATCCATGCTGTTGTGCTATGGGTTTTAAACTTTGTCCAAATTGCACAGCATCAACATGATATCCATATTCAAGTTTGTTTTGTGGCGGGAATGTGTTGGTGTCTAAGTATTCAAATTGGTTATGGTGTTGTTTTCGATCATATACAAACCAATGCCACCATGATTGTCGATCGTAGTACCAGTCTTGATGATGGATGCCCAACTTCTTAACAGCAGAGCACATTGGCATCCACTTCTCTTCTGTTAATCCTAGTTCCTGACAAAAGAAGTTCATAGATGGCAAAGTACTTTCGCCAACGCCCACAATAGGCACATGCTCACTTTCAATCAAAGTAACCTCATGCCCTTTTACAGAAAGAAAGGTGGCAGCCATCCAGCCGGCGGTACCACCGCCAACTACAACAATAGATTTAGTTTTATTCTTTGTCAAAGATTTTTCGAACATGTTCCATCTGTCTTATTTCTTTGTAGATTCGATAAACACCTAATGGACCACTGTTGATATATACCCATGGAAAAATACCGTGTATCAAACTTTTTATAGCAATAACACCTAATGTTGCACTTTGCCTTAGACTATGCATCAAATGTTTTGCATACGACATTTGTGATTCTGATAGGTGTTGTTGAGTTTTGCTCATAAAATTCAGTCGGTTATCCCACTGGTTTTGTAATTTTATTTATAGGGTCTTGCCCACAGTTTCAAGAATAGTTTCAAGTGTTTCGTGATCTTGTTTTTCTTGCCCAAATGTGGCCTTGTGTGCTAGTTTGATAGCCTTTTTCAAAATAGCAGGCTTGACTTCTAGTTCTTCGGCCACTGCTTTGATAGTATCAGTTAGCCCACCTTGTAGGGTATCAATTTCGTGCATGACCTGCATGCCCTCATTGATAATTTGGGTGAGTTTGATCTTTTGATCGCCGTTGAATGTTTTTGTTGCCATAGAAATCTCCTAAAGTGTTATTATAACAGATCTTTAGGAGATGTCAACTTGTATGTGCTCGTTTTGGGCCGCTAGGTAGCGAATCTATTGGCCCAGGCAGAAGCCGCCCACTCGGTCCTAAGGCTGAGTTTAGCGGCTCTTGCGAGCGTGTTCTCTACGACGTTGAGCACCAATTTGGGTCACATGCTCGATAATTTTGTTACGCACAGCAAATGCTGATTCGTTTACGGCGCCATATTTGACAAATGTTTCGTCAACAAACTGTTTGATACGATACACGTCTTCTTTGGTCTCAACCATTTTCAACATTTCTGTCAGGGGTTTTTTCAATGCAACAGCAATACGATCTTCGGCCATAGCAGGTGCCTGAAATCCTGATTGTGCAAAAGCATCTGGCTTGGCCTTGGTTGGTGTTACTTTTTGTTTATAATAGTTACCGCCAAACCCTGGTCCGTAAGTTACGTTTGTAGGAGTAGCACCAACCCCTGGTGCATAAGTAGACCTTGGCAAGGCAGCAGGTGCTGTTGGTTGATTCATGGCCAACAGTTCATCCTTGGTCCACGGTCTATCAGTAGCAGGATTTACAGATCCGGTATAATCATATGTTTGTGCGCCACCTGTGGTAGGTACAGCAGTTTTCAACTGAGTTTCAAGATCGGCAATCTCTTTCTTCTTGAGATCAATCTGCTTTTTAATTTCTACAGGATTTGACTTGGGTTTGAATATGTTTGTTTCAGCACGGTCAACAGCATCGCCTCCCACGTTTTGAACACCAGTATTGAAGCCCTTGACCCCAGCACGGCCGAGGCCTGTAGTGGCTCCACCTACAACTGATCCCAATGCTCCGGCAGTACCGCCGGTTACATTAGCAACACCACGACCCACCTTTTGCAGTCCTTGGCCCACGTCAGTGCCCACGGTGTCTACTGCTTGACCGACTGCTTGAGTACCTTGTTTGACATCACCGTAAACACCTTTGGCAACATCGGCGGCTTTATTTAATCCACTCTTGGTGGCATTGTATGCGGCACTAGTTGGTCTAGCAATCAATTGCTTGCCCAGTTCTTTGCCAGCGCCACCATATGCATTGATCATACCTGCCGCGGCGTCGCCGGTGTCTCTTACATTCTGTGTAAATTCCTTGGCACCTTGGCCAGCCGCTTTCATTTTGTCCTGCCAGGCTTTCCAATCAACTTCATCAAGTTGATCTTCGTTCACATCATCTTTGCCCCAGCCTTGCTGATCTTCATAACCAGCGTGGAATGCATCAATCCATTGTGAAGGACAACCATGTTTCTTGGCAATGTCTTGTATTAAATTACCGGTAGTACCGCCTTTGAATGCCTTGCGACCTTCATGATACCATTTTGCTTGAGCCGGGTCTTGACTATAACCCAAACCTTCCGCCACACCTTGATCGACGCTTTCATCAAATGCTGATAAACTATCAAAATTTCTTATAATTTGTTTTGCATAATTTGGATCTCTAAGAACATTGCTAGTAAGCGCACTTAATTTACCTTTAGCAATTTCTTGCTTTTCAAAGTCATGCATAGTTGCATACCAACCATTTAGGTATTCTTTTCCTCCAGCAAAATTTCGAATAAATTTGTTAATCGATTGTTTTGCATTTTGGCATATATCAGGTGGTACTGTGTACTTTGTATTGGTATAATTTTGACATGCATACCAGAGTCCCATCATATCCATAACTTTTCGTTGGCCCTCTTCACCGATATCTTGTGCAGCCTTAGCACCACCAGCCGCACCTGCCACAGCCGCCGCACCCAAGCCTTTTAAGAATCCTCTACGGTTTACTTCTTCTAAACTGCCTTCCGCCATGCCTTGCTGTTTGGCGGCTTCACGCTTCTTACGGAAGATTTCACGGAAGTAATCCTCGTCTTCTTCTGGACTGTAAGGATAGGGATTATGTTCCTGGCTTTTTGGCTTCTTTGCCGGAGCAGGTGCGCCGTATTCACGACCTAGGTCGTATACTTCGCCTTCTTTGATAAGTTTGGGAGTGAATAATTGGTCTACTATCATATTATCGTTCTTCTATGTAATCCTGGGAAAGGTCCTGTTTCTGTCTACGCTTTTGAAACAGTTTTACTGCCATGTCAGCATGGTCAATGTTAGGGAAACGTGTGGGTAACTTGCGCTCACCGTGGCGGACTTCGTAACCGTTGTCATCGTCGCCCCAGCACTCAAGGCACGTGCCATCTTCTAGGGTGTATGTTCTTGCTGGTGATTCACTTACCGCCGACATTGGTGCGGCCGGTGCGGCAACCGAGGCTGCTATGTGATCTTCAACTCCGTGTGCTACTTCTGTGTCAGCAGGATCGCCAATGGGTTGTACATCTTGATCCCATGTGGCATTTTCTTCTACATCTTGCTCGTCAACTTCCTGGTCATCACCAATGTCAAGTTCGTGCTTGGCTTTTTTAACCAAGTGGCTGTCGAGTTTGTTTTCTTTTTCCAACTTCTCAAGATAGTCAGCAAACTGCCCCTTCACACGACTAACCATGTCTTCTTCAACTTCTTGCATGGCTTCTTCAAGACTTGGCTTGCGAGGCTCTACCGAGTCGCCAACCATGTATCCATCTGCAGGATGTTTTTGATAGGGCTTCTTGGTCAATGTGGTACTGATATCTGTTGGTTTGAACAAGGCCGGCAACTGTGGCACACCTTTTTGTTGTTGATTCAAACCGTGCCGGACAGTGACTGGGGTTGTCTTACCCTCAATCAAGGCCAGGCGCTCGATTATACGATAGATTGGATCTGTCATGCTCGCTCGTCTTTCAGACTGCTACGCAATTGCCAAGCAAATTTGTTTTGTTGGCTCAGTCGTTCAGCAATGAAGTTGGCAACATCTTGTTTGTTTTCTTGTGTGGCATCAGCAAAACATTGATCTAGGAGTTCTATTAGTTGACCACTATTGGCCAACAATTCTTCAATCATGAGTCTAGCACGTGGTACCTTGGTTTGTCCTTTGATGATTGAAAGTTCTAAAAATCTCTCAAGACCGCCGGGAGCATACTCGCCCAGGGCACGAATATATTCGGCTATGGGATCAACTGCACTGTAAGCATCTTCATAGATCTTTTGAAAAAATTTGTGATATTGGTAAAAATCGGGTGTTTCCACGTTCCAGTGAAACGCATGTGCCTTCACATAGTAGGCAAACTGGGTTCCCAATAAAATTTTCAAGTTATCTGCTAACATCTGGCGCTTTCTTTTTCAGTCGTTTCATCCAATCGGGTGTGTTTGGAGTTGGATTTGACTTGGTTGTATATTTACCTGTCAGCATACTTCCGCCCGATCTTGACACCATGCCCATGGGCATGGCAACAGGTGCTACTCCGCCTGCACAACTGGTGCCTGCAGACGCGGTTTCCATTATCTCATGCATTTTCATATGTTGATTCCTGAATTAGTATGTTGCCTGTTTGATCCACACTAGCAGTACCCAAAGTGATTCTATAGTTGTTGGTTGTTAGTTTGGCATTATCAGCATCTACCAACTCGTAGCGTATTTGATATTGTCCAGGCTCGGCGAGTATTTGTAATGCTTCTTCCAAGTACACATCTTTCCAGATCCAGGTGCGTTCTGTAAATAATTCATTGTTGACATAACATCTGTAGCGTGGGGGGTTTCCTGACCACTCACAGTTGACATCAGCCACAGCAATAACAAATTCGGTTTGCATGTGATATTTAGCAAAATCTACGCCTATATCTTTATGTGGTTTGGTTATCTAGGTAAAATTCCAATAGGATAACTGCGGCTGTAAAATGATTTAATGCTGTGAACACGATCAGAATTGGGATACAAACTAAAATATTTGGGATCAATCATGCGGAAATGCGAATTTAACACACTCTGCCATGCATCAAGTGCAGGTGTTTTTTCCTTCATGATCCAAGCATGTTGAGAACTCCATATTATGGAATCTGCCTTGTCGGCTTGAAAAATTGAATTGTTCCAATCTGGATAAATTATACTTTTTATTATATCTGTTCGGTGTTCACTATATTTAGAGTTGGGTACAAATATACGTTTTAGATCTGGATTGGCCAACAGATATTGATATATTAGGTGCGCTTGTCCATGCACAATTTCTGGCATGTCGCCAGCCCAGTAAAAATATTCAACCACGCGATGGTCAGGCACCCTGGAAGATTTAAAAAAACAATGTTTATCCTCTAGAATCACACAAAACACATCGCGATCAACAAATACATTGGGTTTGTCACAGCCCATTATTACAGAAGCACGGTCATGCGTTTGATTGATCTCGGTGAATCGTTGGGCAACATTTTTATATCGCTTGGTACTCTGATACGGTCCCATGTGACTGATTGTGAGAGTATGTTCTGAATCCTCTATGGACAAATCTTCAGTAGTATCAGTAATGGTTATTCGAATACGAGGATAGTGTGTTCTCACATGATCTAACATGGGACGGATGGCCAGTTCCCACTCGCTGATGTGATTGAAAGGACTAGTATCACGAGATACCTTCCAGTTGCCGGTATGTGCCAAGGGCCAGTCACATATGATTTCATCTAGGTGTATGTTGTTGTTGATGAAACTTTTTAATATAGTTGTGCTGTCGCTACCACCGCTGAAACACAGCATCAGGTAGTCATATTTGTCTCGTAGTTGTTGCGCTCGCTGTCGGTACAAGATTCTGATGTCAACGTTGAGTGGAGTACGCCAATCGAGTGCGCGAAATTGTGCGGTATTGAATTCCCATCTGACATCTTGCTGAGTTTTTGTGGCATGCATCAAGGCGTTGAATTTGAAATTGAAATTCTTGTCGCCCACAATGTAATAACCATTCTTGGCCACAAACGGAACCGTGGCTGAATCATCTTCAAGCTGAATATTAAGTGGAGTCATTGAAAAATTACTTACCGCTGTCGCTGGCGGTGTCGGTTTTTATGCGATTTGTACCACAGCAGTGATCACACTGTCCTTGCCGTACTGTGTCATTAACAGTTGGCGTGCCATTGAGGGATTCTTGGCAAATATGGCCACGTCCATGGAGTTGGTGTACAACTCATTTTTGACTTTGACTCGGGCTTGATATACATGGAATCCGGGTGCAACTGATTCCTGTAGATTGTACTGTGATCCGTTGTGTTGGTGTGTGTATGGTTTCATATTATACTCAAATAGTTTCTTATAACAAATCGTCCAGTTGTTTACTTTGATACTTGTTCAGTCTCTGTTGAGACGCTTGTTTGACTGTTTGATTGTTTGAGTATTGACGCACAACTTGCACATCACGTGGATTAAGTATCACGCCCTGGGTCGGCTCGTTAACATGAATTGCGGCTTTTCCGCTGTCGATTGCAGTAGAGATACCGATTGTACGCAACATCTTGTTGAAGATTAAAGTAGAGCGTGCCGCTTGATTTTCATTTGGCTTTTGCCCCTTGAACTGTTGTACAACTTTAGTCCAAAATGGCAGCATGCTCTTAGATAATCCTTGTAGTGCTTTCCAAAATGTACTACCAAATGCCACACCAGGTGCACTTTGTTTAATATCAGGCATGTTCGCATCGAGATATGATACTATTGAACGTTCGCTTACACCAAACTCTTGTGACAGTTGTGGTATAGCATCAACAACTTTTTGTCTCATTTGTTGATACTGTTCAAGTGGCATTTCACCAACTTCAGTTGCGTGTGTCAGTTTTAATATGTTGATATATGGAGCATTGTCGGCAAATGGCAGTTTTGCGCCTTTGCTTTTTATTGTGATAAAATACTTTGCTGGGTAAAAATAAACGCCTGCTGGAGTGGTTGGATCCTGTGCATTTGGATTAACGCCTACTTTAGGGATCGTGGTCATGGTAACACCGTACTCGCCCAGTTGTGCTGGTGCAATTTGTTGCAAGAACTGAATGGCACCTTCAAACCCTTCACGTCCAGTGTTTAACTCCGGATGACTTCTGCGCTCATCTAGATCATGTGATTCAGCAATGATTTCTGTGACTTTCATCTTATTCTATACAGTAAGTAAACTGTGGTGTCGGCCATGTCACTGCGATCCAATCTATAACCCCAGGCCTGAGCATAGCGTTGAACCAGGCGATCATAGAGATTGCTTCGGCTCATGGGTTTTTGCCCGGGCTCGACATCTTTGTCGGCTGTGAAACGAACAGTTTCGGGTTCTTGCATTTCTATGAATTGACCAATAGCCGTTAACACTGTGGCAAACACACGCTGAGCATCACCGGCTCCTGTGATGTCCAAACTGCGATTGCGCCAAAATTCCACAACCCAGTCTTCGTCACCTTCGACACCAGGATCAGTGTAAAAGTTGATTTCTAAACTGGTACCGTCAGGCAGTCGTGTGTGAGCATTGTAAGTGTCGTTATCACTGTCGCTGTCCCATCTGAACGCATAGGGTTGGTTGAATACTTCTGCGATTTTCATTTCTTACGTGCCCGTGCTCTTCCGGCCTTCATGTTGGCCAACCAGTGTGCCATGCGTTGCTTTTCACCTGTTGAGTGTTTGGCAACATTTCTCAAAGTGCTAACACTGGCTTTGGTATTGACACCTGAGCGTTTGGCAAGTCCTTTGCGGCCAGGATTTCGACCATCAGCAAAGTTTTCCGCTATGTCTTGTTCGCCACCAATCATCCAAACTTTGGCAGGTATACCTTTAAGTAAGTTTGCTGTACCCAATCGTGTCTTGCCACCTATTAACCATAAACCTTTTTCTGTTTGCAAGATGATGGGCATTTCTATAGGACCACCCTTATCAAACAAGGCATTTACTCTTTTGGCTTTGGCAGGTCCTTCAGGATCGTGTGATTCAGGCGACAAGGCATTCAACAGGTCTCGTTTATTATCTGGATAGTTTCTAATTTTTTGACCATGATCGGGCTGTACCACAACTGGTCGACCATGTTGTACGGACTTCATCCAGGCCTGCTTGTTGGGAAAATGTTTTGCCATATAGTTGCGAACATCAGCAGGAACTTGCGGTTGCTTTGCTTGAAACTCAATTTCGTCCCATTCATAATCAAAGTTAGGCTTGATCCAATTTATTTCTTCCGAGCCTTCCGCCATGCGTTGTTTTACCGGCACAAGAGCAGGCACGCTGGTCATGCCTGCTTCTGCCGCGGCTACAGCACGATGGTTGCCATCAATGATCCAACCCGCAGGATCAACCACAATGGGTCGGCTTTTTAATACAGATCCAATACGTGGTATTAATTCTTGAACTTTGTCATCGTCCACCCAATTCACACGATTGTAAGGATCTTGTGCTTCACCATCAGGGTCCAAGTTCAGTTGTGACAGCGGAATAGTTTTTAACTCCCACTCAGGATGATCAGTTATGCTGTACTCAATGTCAAACTCTTCAGGTGCATGAGTACGTTTGACATAGTCAAGCACTTGGTCGGATGCCATGGTGCTGTGCTGACTTTCTGTCAGGTCATCGTGTACAAAACTATCACTAAATTCTTTACATCTTCTCCACAAGTCATCGTTCTTGGTCATTTCTTCTGTGAATGGATGATCACTGTGTTGTGACGGATCCATGTAGCCTGAATAAACTTTTTCAATTCCGGCCTGCATCAACAGATCTTGGCAACTGGGACCATCACGTTCGGCCATTTCTCTGTTGCAAGGACTTAATGTGGTCACAATAATAGCACCAGGCAGGATCTTGCCGTAGCGTTTGTGATAAGCATCTATAGCCATGCGTTCAGCGTGACGACGTGTGCCGTTTGGCCCGGGTGAGTTGATGCCAAACACCTTGCGGTTTTTCATGTCAATGATACAGGCTGCCACTCGGCCATACTTTTTAGGGTTAGCACCATTTTTCTCATGTATCAATTCAATACAGCGGCCCAGCACTGAGTCTAGTCGATCTTGGTCGTGTATTTCCTGTAATTCAAACAAGTCTGTTAGGATCATATCATACCCCAGTCCAGGTTGCCATCAGCATCAGCAAAATTTTCCTGCATGGGAGGTGCGATTTGAACTGGGCTATGACTCAATACCGTTGCATGCCAAACAAAATCGCCGCCTTTGAGAACTGTAGGGCGTGGATTAATTTCTATATCCATGCCTCTGGGTAACAATATTTCATTTTCCTCGGGGAACTCACTGATTTTTTTAACACTGGCCGCTGGTAGTCCTGCAGGCAAAGTCATCATTAAGATCTGCGTTCCCCATTCGTCCGCTGGAGCATCTTTGTTTCTTGGTTTGTGTCTTGCTCTGGAAACTTGTGCAATTTCTCCTTCGCCGGCGTGTATCAGCGCAACTTTAAGTTTAGTAGTGGTAGAAGTATATGCCGGCAAATGTAGTCTAATAGGTTTTGTCACATCTGCACCATAGGTTTCCCATGCTTCTGCTGGACTTTGTCTTAGCCCAGTGTATACCACAATTTGTTGTGGTAATTTGTGATTGGCCAATATTCGATCCAGTGCTTGAATTTTTGCCTGATGAGTTGTTAATTCTTTGACCTTGGCTTTGTTTCTATATTGTCTATGCAGGTAATCGTTGGTATCTACACTACCTCCAGTGTAATCTTGAATATGTGTTAGATCAGACCAATCTTTTTCATCTGAGTGATAGTCTATATCAATTTTTTTGCCCTTCCCTTGCCCAACGTCAAGATCGCGATGCAATTGTTTTTGGAAGTTTTTATCATATTTCACAAGATCTGGATGAGTGGCCTCACCTAGTGTGGTTTCTATGCTGGGGTATTCGCCAAGAAATCCTTCCGCCACACCCGGCTTGACATGTTGTTGAACACTTTCCGTCATGACCGGCACCACTTCAATTTGTGTCATGTCTGCATCAGCCGGTCCATTTTGTTGCAACCACATGGCGGCTATTCTGTTGGCATCTGCTTGACTGTTGCCCACGCCACGGAATCTATACAGTTCTTGACCGGTGTCAGTATCTAGGATGCGCCACTGTCCACTAAAACTATTGCCTGCTGGTGCTGAACTGGCGCGACCTGTTGCACCATACACATTGTCCGAAGCCTGTGGGAAGTTCTGTGCCACATCGGGTGCTATATCAACTATGCCACCCTGCTGTTGATCTGCTGTGGGGTTGGTGCCAAACAAGTCTCTGAATGAGTAATCAACATTGCGGCCATCAGTTCTGTCACTGCGCTGATCTACGATACCAGACGCATTGATCGCATCTGGATTGAATATCACCTGCAGGCTCAGTTGACTGGCATCAACACCATGTCTGCGGGCTGTGTCGGCTCGCACCGCCAGGGCCTGATCCTGGCTGGCACCACGTACGGTGTTGAGTGTCTCGTCAGTCGCACGATCCACTATGCGCCAGTCACGTGCGATTTCAGAAGGTCGCTGAGCAACAGATTCGGGTCTGATCTCTTGGAATCCATAGTCTTCAGTGGTTTGTGGCAGGCCTGCGGCTGCCAACCAAAGACCATAGATTCTATTGGCCTGGTCTCTATCGACCGCACGGAATCTAAACACAGGATCAAGATTTTGGCGATCCACAACTGCATAGTTGGCGTCCTCTGATTGACTGGGCATACCCAAACGGGCTTCCATTTCACGTTGTGTGCCTATGTTGGCCCCACTAGGTGTACCTCTGGTTCTCACGCCGTAGAGATCGTGCCGTCCAGCGGCAATGAGATTCATGGCCAAGCGTTGTGCTTGAGCACGATCGGTTATGGGTCGACCATCATGGATAAGATTCACCGTACTGTTGCCAGTGGTTCTGTTGTAAACTTCCCAGGGTCCGGGACCGTTGGGTCGCAGACTGTTGGGCAGGATACCTTGCTCAGCACCGGAGTCTGCTACAGGCCTAGCACCAAACACCAAACGAGCATCTACTGTGCCTATGCCGTGGGGACCAAAATTGATATAATCATCTAATCTTGTGTTTACGTCTGCTTGGTTGCGAGCAGAGAATTCAGTGTCAGGAACGGCCTCACCAGTGCGTCTATCAAACAGTTCATAGGTTCCTGTGCCGGTCTGTGGTGCGTCAGGTTTGTCTGATTGTTCATCATAGGGTCGCAACACTTCAGCATCCATGCGATTCTTATACTCTTGTGAGAACAAGCCCCATTCGGCAGCGGCCTTGTCAATGGCTTCTTCTTTGCTAGTGGCCACAACTTCAACACTGGAACCGTATCTACCAGAATCCTGACCATCTTTGTAAACTTTGTACCACATCTTTTTACCGTCAAACTTGCCACGCTCGATGTTGCGTTGCAACTGTGCTTGTTTGACAAAACTACGCAGGGCCGCTTTGGGAATCTTGCCGGCCACATAGTCACTGAAGTATTTGATGGTGTCAACATCCTTGTTGTTCTCGCTCAACAACTTGTAGAGTTTGGTCAGGTACTCTTGACGATACATCTCGGGATCGAGAGCCGCACTCATGGCCACAGTGAATCTCAACAGGGTGTTTTCAATTTGATCAAATTTTTCGTCCAACCAGTCGCCACCTGGTGAGCGGAATTCAATGTGTCCGTCCTTGACATTGATACTTGTGTACTTGCTGGTCGCACCTGAGTGTATGGCCTTGGTGGCCAATTGATCCAGGTTGCCCTTCATCTTGTCCAACAACTTGGCCGCCTCTTCGGGTTGATCACGCACAATACGTTTCACAATGTCAAATGCACTCTTGGCATAGGTATTACCGCTACGACCAAAGGCGTCCAACACATACTTGTCGCCCATTAATAATGCCAACTTAACAAAGTCCAAGTTTTCTCTGCTGTAGTTGGGCACAGAGATGTTGATGTGCAAGCCGGTGGAATCATTGGTATAGCAACCATACTCCTTGGCCCACTTTTTAACTTTGTTCAAGTCACTCAGTATCTCATCTATGGGCAAGGGTGGTGATACAAACTCCAGGCCTTGATCGTTGGGATCATCTGGCTCTAAACTGCCGTCAGGTTCCACAACATAGCGTATTTGAGTTGGACTGGGACGGAGCACACTACCCGAGTGATAGTTGCCGCTGGCTCTGACATCTCGACCAATGGCATTTTCAAATTCCTGTGCCACATCTTCAATGCTGGCTTCGCCACCGCTTTGGGGGTCGCTCCAGTGTGGCCAACTCATGCTGTAGGCATTTTCAATTTCGCTCATGCGACTTAGATCTGCATCGTCCAACCAGTCGCTTTCGTCATAACTTTCTTGATTTTCTTCACGGAACTCTTCGTAGGCTGATTGATATTGATCACTAACAGGATCTGCATGAACATTGGCAGCATATTCTTCCAGGGCTTCTGTACGTTCCAAATCAGATTTGTCCTCTAGATTCCACTCTGACTCGTCTACGTTTTCTTTAACCCATTGATATATGTATTCTTCACCTTGGCTGTCCCAGTCACTGGCAATCTTTTCGTCCAACCACTCTATGTAGTCCTCTCGCATCTTGTCACGCATCTCGTCGCAACTGCGTCGGCTATTCCAATCACCATCATAGAAAAAGTCATATGCGTCTTGTATGCTACGGCAACGTTGGTCGTAGTCATAGTCAGGCTCCTGGTCAGCATCACCGCTGCCGCCTTCCACATTGGGCACAATCATTTCAAATTCCATGCCCGCGATGGCACCGGTTTTGGCTGCTTCACGACGCAGATTACCGGTACTCATGTTGATTTCAAACAGGTCTTGCGTTTCAAACAACGCAAACTCGGCTGCCAAACTTTCTTGCAAGTTAACAGTTTTCATCAACAGACCTGGCTTACCTTGCTTGTCTGTTTTTAAATTCAGTTTGTTGGCTTCTCGGCCAACTTGTCCTGGCTTGATATCCACAGTCAGAGCCATTGAATATCTTGGATCCCGAGCCTGTGCTTTTGTGGGAATGTAGCCTGACGCTGATTCTTTGATAGAATCTTGTTGGAAGTATTCAGGATGACTGTTGGCAAAGTCACGCATGACGATACCGGCCACAGCATTTGCTTCGTTTTCCCATGAACTGCCAGTGTCGCCTGCATTGTCAGGCAAGGGTTCTGATTCGTGTTGAGCACAATGACACAGTTCATGTGCTGTGGTACGCAACACATCCAACAGATGTCTGTTGCTCAAACTAACATGCAGTTCGTGACGTTCGGGCACATACATACCAAATGAGTGATTTGATTCTGACCAGTCTTCATCATGATGAATGATAATCTCAGGCATGCGTTCAATGCCCAGCCGATCGGCTGTGTGTTGGATAAACTCTTGCACAACTGACTCTGTGTTGACTTCGGTCAAGAACATAGCAGTGGTGGGATTCACACCATCAGGTGATTCCGTTGCGGGCTCTTCCAAGAACATTTTTGTAGTTGGATCCACACCATCTGGACTTTCATACACACCACCTGACCAGGGTTTATGTTTAACAGGTACCAAGGCCTTGGCAATTTCTTGTTGCTTGGCTTTGAGTTTTTCGGCCTGTAGGTACTCGTCACGACTGCGATAAACTTTTTCCTTGTCGGGATCGGCTAAAGGTTTTAGTTCTGATTGGAATGCGGCTCTCATGTCGGCCAGACTGGCTTCATCAATTTCAGCATTACCGAATCCATACACAACAGGTTGTTTTGGGCGGTGTAGTTCAGCCAGACTCAGTTCTAGATCTCTGGCCTTTTGTTTAGCGTCCCAGAGACGAGTGATGTATCCGTTGTTGCGTAGCAGTTTAAACGCAATATTGTCTGATCCAAACTCGCCCTGTTGTTCTAGACCAGTTTGACGCATGGTTTTGATTTTCTTGATCAGGCTGTCCATACGGCCAACGTTGTGTGTTTTCACAGTGTCATCAATACGTGCCGCAAGGTCTTCAAACTTGCTACGTGCGCTGACGTCATCTATTTCGGCTCGATTTCTTTTAGGAACACTCAACCATGAGTTGCGCAACAGGCTGTAAATACCCTGGCTATGATGTGGTTGTCGGGAATCTTGTGCATAAAGTTCAACATCAGCACCGCGTATGCGAATGTCGTGTTCATCATTATACTGGTACTTTTTGGCATTAAATAATTCACGATAAACTTCATCGTGAGCAACATCAGGAATGTCTATCACAATGTGCAGGTCAATGTCTGACCCAGGTGTGTAGTTGAATGCGGCATTGGATCCTGATATTGTGATGTCTTTTACATCCAGGTCAGGCACACCCAGAAACTCCTGAAAGTCCTGGGCAACTTGCATGAGTTTGTCTTTTACTTCAGGGCGAAGATGTTCGCCGGAGTCCCATAACCGTGGATTCAAACGGTCATGGAATTTCACAGTATCGGCAAGATTATAAGAGTCGAGTTCTAGTATATTCATTGAACTCTTATTTACCGTTACTTGCTGTTGGCTACTTTCTTGGGTTTTTTCTTGCTAGACGCAATAACTGTGGCTTCAACAGCGGCAGGTTCAGCAGGTGGGGGCAAACTGGCCACTTGCGCAGGTGATACCACCGAAGTTGCTGGTCCAGTGGCTGGTTCAAAGATGGCTTTGAGATCCCGGAACACTTGTTCTTGTGCATTGCCATCAAATGTGTAAGTGCCTGTGTGGCGCAACAACACACGTTTATCAACCCAAACTTGACCGCCTAGGTCACGCCAGTTTTCACAGAATGTCCAGTCTTCTGAGTAGTAGCGACCTTCACGCACCGCAGTGTCAAAGTAGGTTTTCATGTACTGATTTAACTCTGGAGGCAGGCCAATGTCATTAGCAAATGCACGTACAGCAGGATGACTGTCTGATTTTTCAAATACTTCACGCTTGATCAGCAAAAAGCCTGTGCCTGTCTTGCTTACTTCAACCAGTGAACTGTTGGGATCTTCCACCATGCCAGGAATGCCGTTCACACACCATTTGACCGGCAGGGATTTCATGGGATACAAACCGCCGATGACATCTTTTTGTGCATCCAGCATGACCAACAGGTGCCAAGGCTCCCAGCCAATATCAGCATCAATGAACATCAAGTGTGTGGATTCTTTGTTGTGCAAGAACTTGGCAGTAAGTGTATTACGTGCGCGACTGATTAGAGATTCATTGGTCATGGTTTCCACAGTCCAATCCAGGCCCAATTGACGAGCAGTATTTGACCATTTGATGTAACTCATGAATGTTGATTCAGTAAGTTGACCGCCATAGCATGGCATACAAATATGTACTCGTGTGGTTCTCAAGTAGTCAATGTTGACCTGGATGTTTGTTCCATTGGTTACCGCAGGGTTAGTGGGCGGGGTTGTTGTTGGTTGGGCGTCTGCCATGTTTACTCCATAAAAGTTGTGTATTATTTACAGAGTATAGCACACCCGGAGATTTTTTCCTAGTTATTTTCTGCCAAT